>Ga0164296_1000169_pt1 | contig 83922 bp, 79 predicted proteins | sample GEODES057metaG_FD_113533 | JGI IMG/M metagenome (GOLD analysis project Ga0164296, IMG submission 113533) | Dystrophic lake water microbial communities from Trout Bog Lake, Wisconsin, USA - GEODES057 metaG | ecosystem: Environmental > Aquatic > Freshwater > Lake | place: USA: Trout Bog Lake...
CGTGTTCCACGGCCCAAGACGATTGGCCTGTTATGACCCAAGGGGACAAAGGGTTGAATCGATACAACAAGCTGCTGCGTAAATCCGCTTCGCATCAGATAGAACCCCTCTAGATCAAGAGACTTGAGGGGCTTCGAAGTAAACTAATAAGCGGACAGTTTATGTGCTACAAAACCGGACATTTCTATTTGTCCCTAACATCGAGATAGAATTTACCCGTAAGAGAATTTTTAACTGAGGTCACATGAAGAAGTTAGTTTTGCTGCCCCCTCCTTTAGTTGCAATAGGCCTACTGACCATTGCCTACCTCCTAAACAAGAATCCTCCTAATCTTCAGATATCTCCCGCCACATCAGGCGGCCTTGCTTGGCTTGCGACTGGTATTGCGCTCAGCATTTCGGCTTTTCTACAGTTCCGCGAGCTTAGTACAACAGCCTTACCAAATGGCAAACCAACTCAACTGGTTACGCTTGGCGCTTATCTTTGGACCCGAAACCCCATGTATTTAGGCATGCTCACGGCACTGATTGGTATTGCTTTCTATGAAGGTACCTTAGCCTTTTGGCTGGTTCCACCGGCTTTCTTCCTAATCATTAACCAACACCATATTCCATACGAGGAAGCTAAGCTATCAGATATATTCGGTGACAAATACCTAAAGTATGCAAAGAAGTCTAGACGTTGGATTTAAAGTATCTCTAGACAAAAAAACACCCGCTTTGAGCGGGTGTTTTTTTGTCTACTCAAGAAAAATTAATCCACTATCTCTATAGGGATCGTTCTTTTAGGCTTCTTTTCTTGTGCTTCATATTCAGGAATCACCTCTTCGACCATTGGTCCACTGACTTTTGGTCCTCTTAATGAAACCCATGCTGCTTTTAATGGGTGCGCCATAGCATCCTCTACGGCTGTTGCCTCAAACCCACAATGCGCCATACAGTTCGCACATTTCGGGTTTTTAGAATTCCCATACTTCTCCCAAGGAGTGTCTTCGAGAAGAGCCTTGAAGCTAGGCGCGTACCCTTCATCAACCAGAAGATAACAAGGCTTCTGCCATCCAAACACATTACGCGTTGGATTGCCCCAAGGAGTACAGTTGTAAGCCTGATTACCCGCCAAGAAATCGAGATACAAACTTGAATGATTCAACGGCCACTTTTTACCTTTGCCTAGTGCAAAAACATCGCGGAAAAGCTGCTTACTGTCGCGCTTTTTGATGAAGATATCCTGTTGCGGTGCATGCTCATAACTGAAGCCCGGCGCTATCGTTGCGCCCTCCACACCTAAAACTTTGCAGTAATCCAAAAATGCAGCTATTTCTTCTGAGCCCTCATTTTGGAACAGCGTGCAGTTGATTGTCACACGGAAGCCTTTTCCAATAGCCAACTTGATGGCATCCACGGCTCGATCAAAGACACCCTCCTGACAGACCGAAGTGTCATGCCTTTCCTCATTACCATCCAAGTGAATGGAGAAGGTAAGAAAAGGTGATGGCTTATAATCGTCTATGCGCTTCTTCAACAAAAGCGCATTGGTGCAGAGATAAACATACTTTCCTCTAGAGATGAGCCCCTCAACGACTTGGGGCAATTCTTTATGGAGCAAAGGCTCTCCCCCCGCTATCGATACGATGGGCGCACCGCACTCATCGACGGCTCCAAGACACTCTTCTACGGAGAGTCTTTTGTCGAGTATGTCATCGGGATAGTCAATCTTCCCGCAGCCTGCACAGGCCAAATTACATCGAAATAAAGGCTCAAGCATCAGCACAAGCGGATACTTTTTATTACCCTTTAACTTTTGTTCGATAAGATATTTTGCAACAGTAAATTGCTGCCTTAATGGAACGCCCATCCGTCCTCCCTCAGTAAGGAAACCTGAAAACAGAAACTGGTGTTAAGTCAGAACGTAAGTATTGTACCTCGTTCTTAGCCTGGGAAAGGACATCCCAGTGAAAACTTAATATATTTAAGAGTGAATAGTATAGTGGAGTTGTTTTTTTATCAACTGCTTTAGTTAATTTACAACAAGACTTGACGAAAATACCAATCGCGTTAAAATTTATACATTCGCCAATAGGTTATTGGAACTACATCGTGATGATAAGCGTTATTCATGATGGCTTCTAAAGACTTTGTAATCAATGGAGACAATCTGCCCTACATGAGCATAAGCACTCCGTTAAGCCAAGCTGAAGCACTTGAAAATATGTGCGAAAACGATTTCCAGGATCACCTGCTTCAGGGGGTCTCAAGAACGTTTGCCTTAACGATTCCCCAATTACCCAAAGGACTCTCTAGCGCCGTCTCCAATGCTTATCTTCTCTGTCGCATTGTCGACACAATAGAAGATGAAGTTGACCTAGACTCCAAACAAAAGCGAACTTTTTGCACCCAATTCGCGTCCGTGGTCAGAGGCAAAGACTCAGCCGAATCCTTGAAGGCGGGTCTTGCCCCTCTACTGTCCTCCAAAACATTGCCAGCAGAGCACGAGCTGATCGACGTCTTGCCTCGCGTCGTAAGGATCACTCACAATTTTGACCCTGACCAGAGGGAAGCCCTCGCTACGTGCGTTGAAATTATGGCTAAAGGAATGATCGAGTTCCAGGATAGAGACCTAAGTGGTGGCCTAAAAACCATGGCAGAAATGGACCATTACTGCTACTACGTCGCTGGAGTGGTCGGAGAAATGCTTACAAAGCTCTTTTGTCACTATTCGCCAGAAATCGCCGTCCATCGAGAACAGATGATGAAGCTGGCCGTTTCATTTGGTCAAGGCTTACAGATGACCAACATCCTCAAAGATCTGTGGGACGATCAATCGAGACAGGTATGCTGGTTACCTCAAGAGGTTTTTGACCGTAATGGCAAATTCAAATTGTCCGAGCTAAAGCCTGGTCAACATAATCAAAGCTTCCGAAGCGGTTTTCTTGAACTGGTTGGGATCGCTCACTGGCACCTTAAGAACGCACTTGAATACACTCTGCTACTTCCTAAACAGGAAGCAGGTATCAGGGAGTTTTGTCTTTGGGCGCTCGGCATGGCCATACTCACCCTAAGAAAGATCGCGAAGAACCCTGATTTCGACACATCATCCCAAGTCAAGATCACTCGAAGAGCCGTAAAAACGACCATTATCACTTGCCGACTATTGCGATCAAGTAACGTTGGATTAAAAGCGGTTTTCAATTTGGCTGGCGCAGGCGTACCTCTAGCGCAGCCTGATGAACTACCCACATCCCATTAAAAACCATGAGAAGCGAACCAATTAGGGGACCACTCAAACATGTTTAAAGACTATAACGATCAATCCGAAACGGCTGCATTCATCAAGCCCTACGCTCATACTCAGCTATCTGACCCGCTTGAGGAGTCCATCGAGAGAGCAAAGAATTACCTGCTTTCCAATCAACATGAACATGGATATTGGGTTTTTGAGCTAGAAGCCGATTGCACCATCCCAGCCGAATACATCTTAATGATGCATTTCATGGATGAGATTAATGATCAGCTCCAAGAAAAAATCGCAGTCTACTTGCGCTCACATCAGAATGAGGATGGCAGCTATTCTTTGTTCACCGGGGGCCCAGGAGACGTAAGCTGCACTGTCAAGGCTTATTACGCCCTTAAAATGGCAGGAGACAGCATCGAGCTTGAGCACATGGCGAAGGCGCGAGACTGGCTGCTTGGAGAAGGCGGAGCAGCCCGAGCAAATGTTTTCACACGTATTATGCTCGCGATGTTTCAGCAGGTGCCTTGGCGTGCGGTCCCTTTCATCCCCGTTGAAGCTATGCTTCTACCCAAGTGGTTCCCTTTCCATATAGATAAAATCGCATACTGGTCACGGACTGTGATGGTACCGCTGCTGATTCTTTGTAGCTTCAAAGTGAGTGCACGCAATCCTAGAGGGATCGGTGTAAGCGAGCTTTTTACCGTTCCACCAGAAAAGGAAAGAAATTATTTTTCTCATGTTAAAACCCCATTAGGAAAGATCGTTCTTGGACTGGAACGAATTGGCTTCATGCTTGAGCCTTTCATACCTAAAAAAGTAAGGGCCATCGCTACAGAAAAGGCTAAAGACTGGTTCATTGAACGACTCAATGGTGTTGATGGTCTGGGAGCCATTTTTCCTGCAATGGTCAATGCTTATGAGGCCCTAGATCTTCTTGGTTACCCCCCGGAACACGAATATCGCCGGATAGCTAAAGAGTCAATCGATCGTCTTTTAGTGATTAAGGATGATTACGCCTACTGTCAGCCATGCGTGTCTCCGATATGGGATACAGGACTTACGTGCTTGGCGCTTCAGGAGGTCAATAAGAACAATAAAGATGAAAACACTAATAGGGCTATTAGCTCAGGACTTCGCTGGCTAGCCAGTAAGCAGTTGACAGATCATCCCGGTGACTGGCGAGTAAGGAGACCTCATGTAGAGGGCGGTGGTTGGGCATTCCAATTCGATAACACGCACTACCCTGACGTGGATGATTCTGCTGTTGTAGCCCATGCATTAGTCCAATCTGAAAACGCTGAGTTCAATGACCACATCAAACGTGCAGGGACCTGGATTGCCGGAATGCAATCCGTCGGAGGCGGGTGGGGGGCTTTTGATGCAGACAACACATATCATTACTTGAACAACATACCCTTCGCCGATCATGGGGCTTTACTGGATCCACCTACGGCGGACGTAAGCGGACGATGCGTGATGTTCTTGGCTAAACTGGGCGATGAGAGACCTGAATTTAAGCCCGTTTTGAGCGAGGCAATTGATTATTTGAGGAAAGAGCAGGAGCAGGACGGATCTTGGTTTGGCCGATGGGGCACCAACTACATCTATGGCACGTGGTCTGTTCTCGTTGGGTTTGAGACCGCCGGCGTCCCTAAAAGCGACCCTGCGATTCGCAAAGCGGCTGCTTGGTTGAAGAGCGTACAAAACAGCGATGGAAGTTGGGGTGAAGACAACTTTACTTACCATGATCCTTCAGCTGATAAAAGGGGTCGATTCCACACCAGCATGGCATTCCACACCGCATTAGCGATACTCGGCTTAATGGCCGCGGGCGAAAACGACTCACCAGAGGTTGGATCTGGCATCAACTTCCTTTTAAGGGAGCAGGGAAAAGACGGTCATTGGAACGATCAGTATTTCAACGCCCCAGGATTCCCTAAGGTGTTCTATCTCAAGTATCACGGGTATGACAAGTTTTTCCCGCTATGGGCGCTTGGACGGTATCGTAACGAACGCCAAAACTAAAGGTGAAACCGCTAGGGTTTGTGATCGCTCTTCCGGATGAGGCACGAAGTATCGTCAAACGAAAGTTTCAGTTTGACGATGTCATTGAACTGCCCGGAAACCGTTGGATAGCCATTTCAGGGACTGGACCGGAAAGGGCTGCGCTTGCTGCGAATAAATTGATCACAAAAGGGGTCGAATCTCTTGTTAGTTGGGGGTGTGCAGCAGCCCTTCAAGAAGGCTTAGATCCTGGACATTTGATGCTTCCTGAATGCGTTATGGATCAAAATGGGATGACATTCCCAATTGATGCGAACCTCAGGGAAAATGTAGAAAAACTATTACCTCCCTATTTAGTGCGCCACTCTGGACCACTCGTCGAAAGCAGAACGATTGTTGAAAGTACCGCAGCCAAGAAATCACTCAACCAGCGATTCGGTTGCGTGGCTGTTGACATGGAGAGTGTCTCGGTAGCTCGTGTAGCCTTCAACTCAGGACTTGCTTTTTTATGCGTCCGTTCGATTGCTGATCACGTTAATCTCAACCTACCTAGATCAGTATCGGTATCTATTAAACCCCGAGGGGACATCCAGCACAAAAGACTAATAATTGAGATTTTGAAAGACCCTCGTCAAATTCCCGAGCTTATTGCGCTTGGTCGTGCCTTTAAAAGCGCCATGAAATCTCTGAAGATCGTCCATGAATCCATAACGATTCCTGTTGCAAACCGAACAGAATAAAACCCCGATGAATCCGAGCTCAGCTCCAACCCGATTATTAAACCGTGCATTAAGCTGGTGGGAAGCGAATCTTGTTCGCCACCCATGGTTTGTTGTTGTTTTCTTTATTGTCGCCTGTGGGTTAACACTCAAGTACACCCTTGATCATCTAAAGGTAAATACCAATACAGCCGACATGATTTCGACAGAAGTTCCGTTCCAGAAGAATCGGATTCGACTTGAAAATGCCTTCCCACAGGATATTGGAACCGCTCTTCTTCTCATTGAAGGTGAAACCCCAGAATCAACCAGCGCAGCTGTGAGTTTATTAGCCAATCTAGCCCGCAAGCATACCGAAGCTTTCAGCAACGTATACGTGCCCGACGAGGGTGCTTTCTTTGGGCGAAACGGACTGCTCTATTTAACCAAGGATCAGCTTGACGATCTCACTGAACAACTTGCAAATGCGCAACCCTTCATTGGACGCATAGCAGAGGACAATACCCTCAGAGGTTTTTTTCGCATTGTTGGCGATGCGCTAACAGAAAAAGACCAGAGCGGACTTGCCATTGAGCTGAACCCGATACTTAAGAAGATTGACGCCTCAATTGGCGCTGCAATTAAAGGCGAACCATACCGGCTTTCCTGGCGCGAGTTGATGACACCTACAGCCTCAGGTCTCGGCATAACGAAGCGTTTTATTTTTGTCAAACCGGTTCTTCACTATGATGAAGTAATGCCTGCCGAACAAGCATTAGACACTCTTCACCAGATCATTTCTGAAGTGCACATGGGCTCTTTGGCAAACGTCAACATCAGAATGACTGGGGAAGTAGCGTTAGAGCATGAGGAAATGCAAACCATCAGTAGCGGGGTCTCAATTGCTGGTATTGCATCTCTAATCATGGTTTGCCTAACGCTTTGGTTTGCTTATCGATCTGCCAAACTAATGATTGCGACGTTCATCTCCCTGACGATGGGGCTGATTTTCTCTTTAGGGTTCGCAACGCTCGCGATCGGTCAGTTGAACCTGATCTCAATTGGATTCGCAGTCCTTTTTATTGGCATGGGAGACGCCTACTCTTCGCACTTTTGTCTTCGATATCGAGAGCTGATTCAAGAAGGAAAGTCAGCTCGTATAGCCATTCAAGACACCATGACCTCTACAGGTTCAGCGCTTGTGCTTAGTGCTATTACTGCAGCGATAGGACTTTATGCATACATTCCTACACGCTATTCTGGGGTTGCGGAACTCGGCATTATCGCTGGCACCAGCATGTTTATAGCACTGATCACAACGTTTACTGTTCTACCGGCACTGATCAGGATTTTACCGATACATCCACCAAAAGAACCAGAGAAAGCAATTGAAAAAAAGCGGATCTCAACCAATTGGCCACTCATTTATGCAAAACCTATTCGATATGCAAGCGTTTTTCTTGCGCTTTTGTCTCTAGGACTACTTTTCAAAGTTAAGGTAGATTTCAACCCTCTTAATCTCAGAGACCCAAATACAGAATCGGTTCAAACCTTCAAGCATCTTCTCGAATCGAAAGATACCTCGCCAATGACCTTGGCATCACTCGCCAATAGCATCGAAGAAATTGATATTTTGGCCGAAAAGTTCAATAAGCTGCCGCTAATTGACAAAGTGGTGAGCATTAAAGACCTTATCCCAGAGGATCAAGAGGAGAAATTATCGACGATCTCCGACATAAGTCTGTTGATGGGGACAAAACTGACACAGTTCCCCGCGATTGGAAAAGATGGGCTAAAATCAGAGGTGGTTCACAAATTCCATGGGGCGATATTAGAAGCCCAAAAAAAAGACATAGGCAATGCTCAGCTTAATCACTTAGAGCAAACCGTGGCGACGCTTGAGTCCTCCTTAAATTCCTTAGATCCTGATGGGCAAATTAATCTCTTAAATGAGATACAAACAAACCTACTCAGTCTGTTACCTTCGGTAATAGCTGATCTTGGAGAAAGCCTATCCGCCGAACCGATCACGCAATCCTCTTTACCAAAGGAACTAGTCGAGCGCTGGGTAAGCCCCGATGGTTTGTATAGACTCCAAATATTCCCAAAAGAGAATCTGGATAACGTGGACAACCTTAGGAGCTTTATTCTAGAAGCACAACAGGTGGACCCAAATGTGACGGATCTCCCCGTTACCTATCTAGAGTCAATGAACGAGGTCATCATAGCGTTCCAAGAAGCATTTGCGATTGCCTTCACAGCAACTGCAATTATTTTGCTCCTAGTTTTGAGAAATGTTAAAGACACACTTCTGGTTCTTCTCCCACTCGTGTTAGCTTCATTATTCACAGCGGCCACTACAGTTGTTATGAACATACCCTTTAACTTTGCTAACATCATAGCGTTACCCCTTTTATTTGGCCTAGGTGTGGATAGTGGCATCCACATGGCTCATCGTTTACATTATTTAGAATCCCATCAAGGTGAGCTACTGGCTACCAGTGAAGCTAAAGGGGTATTCTATGGGGCATTGACAACCGTATTCAGCTTCTCAAGTCTTGCATTCACAAGCCACCAAGGCACAGCAAGCATGGGATTGTTGCTATCAGTCGGCCTAATGTTTACTTTGATCTGCGCCCTGGTCGTGCTACCTGCATTCAGTAATATTCGGATACAGGCACTTAAAGCACATTGAATGTGTAGAATCTGCTTACTAAAACTAGTCCTTACTCTAAATTCATGTCTAATTTTATAGCCCAACTCCTAGAAGACCACGCAGGCCAAAACTTTGAACTGCATGAACACCATCTTAATACCCAGATGGTCAGAGTTTTGAAGACTATCGGATATGATCGGGTCTACACTAAGGCTAAAGGGCCCTACCTTTATGATGACCAGAACAACGAATACCTCGATTTACTAAGCGGATTTGGAGTGTACGCATTAGGACGGAATCACCCAACCGTTATAGCTGCACTTAAAGACGTTATAACGAGTGAGCTACCTGACATGGTTCAGATGGATGTTTCGTTATTGAGCGGTCTTCTAGCCGAACAATTATTGCAGCGATGTCCTGACAACCTGACCAAAATGTTCTTTTGTAACTCTGGTACAGAGGCCGTTGAAGCCGCTATGAAATTTTCGCGGTACACCACCAAAAGAAACAAGATTGTATTTTGTGATCACGGCTACCACGGTTTGACCATGGGCGCACTTTCTCTAAACGGAGAAAATGTGTTCCGTGAGGGATTCGGCTCTCTGCTACCCGACTGCATATCAGTTCCCTTCAACGATCTGAGCGAACTTGAAAAAGCCCTTGAGAACCGGGATGTCGCTGCCTTTATTGTAGAACCGATTCAAGGAAAGGGCGTTAATCTGCCCTCTGACGATTATCTACCTGGTGTCGCCGCGTTATGCAAAAAGTACGGTACGCTGTTTGTGGCAGATGAGGTTCAGACTGGCATTGGTCGAACCGGCAAGTTCTGGGCGATCGAACACTGGAATGTAGAACCTGACATGATCTGTATGGCAAAGGCACTATCTGGAGGATTTATTCCCGTAGGTGGTGTTGCCATGACCAGTCAGGTCATGGACGCAGTTTTCAATCGAATGGATAGGGCGGTCGTTCACGGCTCCACTTTCTCCAAAAACAACATGGCAATGGCTGCTGGACTTGCAGCATTAAAAGTCATAGATGAAGAGCGGTTGGTTGAAAATGCCGCAAAAATCGGTAAAGACTTAATGTTTGGCCTGCAGCGACAAGTAGATAAATACGAGTTATTTAAATCGGTTAGGGGCAAAGGACTCATGATAGCCATCGAGTTCGGATCACCTAAAAGCCTCTCATTGAAAGCTGCTTGGGGCATGCTCGAGGCCGCCAACAAGGGGCTTTTCAGCCAAATGATCACCATTCCTCTTTTCAAGAATCACCGTATTCTAAGTCAGGTTGCAGGACACGGAATGAACGTAGTGAAGTTTCTTCCTCCACTCATCATCAATGAAAAGGATTGTGATTGGATTTTGACGGCTCTTGATGAGGTGATCGCGGACTGCCATAAGGTTCCTGGATCTATTTGGGATCTTGGCAGGACACTTACAGGTCATGCGCTTAAATCCAAAGCTGGTGCCTCCTGAGCAAACACTTAACTGATAAAGATCCAATCAATCTGCCTCATGCATAAAAGACTACTCCGAATCCTTTTTCCATTAATGGCATTGATTACTGGCGTCTATAGCGCTAACGTCTCAGCCCACGCCATTGTGACCCAGTCTTCTTTAGAGTCTGAACCGGTTAAGTCAAACCACGCAACCACGGTCGTGCTCTTTTTCAACTCGAATGTTGAATTAGGCTTGTCGAGGGTTTTTCTGGTTAGCCAAAGTGATGTATTCCACCCGGCCAAGATTGCTCGCGGTAAGCGAGATGGAGAGCTTCATATACAGATTCCCCCTCTAGAGCCCGGCGATTACGCCATAAAATACAAGGTGTTCGCTGCTGATGGTCATTTGACCGAAAGCACCATACGCTTTCACGTTGCACCCTAGGGGACATCCGGATGTACATGCAAGGACTGGCGAATTTTATCGATGACTTTCTGGGTGGACTGATACTGATTGGGTATGCATTGGTGATCGGCAGCATCATCTGGAGTACCGTCATTCTTCGTTGTTGGTCGAAAGTCTCAGAAAAACCAAACATCGTAATCAGAGCCGTCAGCATCATGCAATTGGGCGCATCGTCTTTAGCCTTGATGCAATTCACTAAACTACTTATCAAAGCAATGGTTCTGATGGGTGTACTCGGTGAATTGCCCATAGCAGATTATGTCAGTACGGTTCAATTTAAAGCCGGTCTTGTCCGGCTGGGTTTGGCTGCTGGCATTGCTTGGCTAGCTATTGGATTAAAGCGCAACCCAATTAATCGAAGACGCTGGCTCTTAATTGGCAGCCTTTCGATTCCACTGGTTATAGCGGGCGCGTGGCTTGTTCATGCTGTGGGCCGTTTTGAATATAGAGAACCCTTGATGATGCTCACTATTGTGCATCAATTCGCTGCGGCCATTTGGTTTGGAGGAGTAGTTCAGCTTGTCGCTCTCCGCCATTTATGTAGAACCGATAACGAAGCCAAAGTCTTTTGGCCACTGGCTGTTATTCGCTTCGGCGCTTTGGGCTTTGCCGCCGTAGGTGCCCTTGTACTGACGGGGCTCCCACTAGCTTATAACTACATAGCCTCTTGGGTGGGACTCTTTGGTACCGGTTATGGAAGCCTTGTTTTAACAAAAATAATTCTTCTGCTGATTGCGCTTGGTTTCGCATACCTCAATCATCAAGCTGGAAAAAGATGGAAATCCAAGCAAGATACTGTATCTATTGAGAAGAAGGTTCCTAACTACATTGAGGCTGAATCTTTCATCTTGGTCGGCATTCTTTTCGTAGCTGCCACGCTCTCCTCACAACCACCCGCTCAAGATATTGCCAACAATCCCCAACTAACAGCGTCTATTCCTGAGGTAATCTACATGTTTACCCCACGAATACCCAAGATAGAATCGCCTTCTCATGCAGCGCTTTTGGCTGGTGAAGCGGGGAGAGTTGCCGTAGTAAAGAAAATTCCATCCTTGGCAGCTAAAGAGTGGTCCGATTATAACCACAATGTAGCCGGTTTATTCCTGACCTTGATGGGAATTTTTGCTATGTTGTCCTACATAAAATCACCCAAATTCTACTGGGCCAATTACTGGCCGATTGGTTTCATTGGATTAGGCGTATTTCTCTTTTTCAGAAGCGACGGTGAAACTTGGCCGCTTGGTCCTATTGGGTTCTGGGAAAGCACGTTCAAAAATGGCGAGGTTTTTCAGCATAGAATAGCCACGCTGCTTACCCTCATACTTGGGTTCCTTGAGGTCCGGGCTAGAACAGGAAAAAGCTCTGCGCGTGCACGCTATATGTTCCCAATCCTATGTGCGTTTGGGGGAATCCTTCTGCTTACACACGCACATGCAGAATTCGAACTCAAAACCGAGTACATAATCCAATCTACTCATGTGACAATGGGCCTTCTGGCCGTTGTGATGGCAGCAGGCAGATGGCTTGAGTTGAGACTCTCGTCACAATCGAGTGGACGTGACGAAAATGAGTTCAACGAACGCAAATTGGCCGGCTTGATTTCCATATTCGCCATGTTTCTCATTGGAAACATTATGATGTTCTATTTGGAACCGCTTGTTTAGATCTTCTTAGGTGAAGGATATGCCCGAGTCGTGCGACCTAGAGTATGTCAATTGGTTTCGGCGTTCTGCTCCATATATAAACTCCCATCGTGGAAAAACGTTTGTGGTTTATTTCGGCGGGGAAGCCATTGAGGACGGTTCATTGCCATCTCTTTTGCACGACTTTGCCCTTTTAAATAGCTTTGCTATTCGCTTAGTTCTTGTCCACGGAATTCGACCTCAGATAGATAAAAGACTCTTGTCGCATGGGGTTGAAGCACGCTACCAATGCGGCCTGCGCATCACAGACAAAGTAGCGCTGGAGTCCGTTAAGGAGGCAGCTGGAACCGCAAGGGTCGAAATCGAGGCCCTGCTATCCATGGGTCTGACCAACTCCCCTAAGGCTGGCGCCAAATTCCGAGTAGCTTCCGGTAACTTCGTCACGGCTAAACCCGTCGGGGTTAGGGATGGGGTTGATTTCCAGAACACAGGGGAAGTTCGACGCATCGATGCAGAGGGCATTCACGCCGCACTAGATCGGAAAGACATCGTCTTATTATCTGCAGTCGGTTACTCGCCAACTGGGGAGATATTCAATTTACGATCCGAAGAGGTTGCGACTGCATGTGCCATTGCCCTGAGAGCTGATAAGCTCATTCTACTGTGCGAAAGCGATTGCACATTAAAGTCCAACAATACCCTCATTAATCAGCTAACCAGCGATGAGGCAAGAGATCTCCTCAAAAACCCAGACTCCTTACCAAATCCCGTTATCCCCATCATTACCGCAGCTACTCATGCCTGTATTCATGGGGTTGAACGTGTTCATTGCGTGAACCGACACTTGGACGGCGGCGTTCTGCTCGAGCTATTCACCCGCGATGGCGTTGGTACTCTAATCAGTCAAACCCCATTCGAATCCATACGTCAGGCTAGAATAAGTGATGTACCTGGCATACTAAAACTTGTGCTTCCCATGGAGCGTGAGGGTGTCCTCATACACCGTTCGCGAGAGCGAATGGAGACAGAAGCATCCGATTATCTAGTAATAGAGAGAGATGGCGCCATTATTGGATGTGCAGCGCTTCACATCCACGAACAAGAAGGCATGGGTGAACTAGCCTGTCTCGTCTTGAATAGAGACTATCAAGGCAATAGGCGCGGCTCTAGATTAGTTGCAAAAATTGAGGAGCGTGCTAAAAAGCTGGGCCTCAGCACGCTATTTGTTCTCACTACTCAAACGGAACATTGGTTCCGGGAGAGGGGCTTCGAACCTTCAAAAATAGATGATCTTCCTGAGGCAAGACGGGTTGCATACAATACAAATCGGAACTCGAAAGTACTCGTGAAATCTCTAATTCAGCCGACTTAACAGAGGTTATATTTCTTCGTGCTTTCTCTGGTCAAACCTGACGATAAAGTACTTTAAATGCTGAGGAATGAACTAACCCCTCTAGCAACGAAAGCATGAAAATCAAGAGGCTGTGCGTATTCTGTGGCTCGAACGAAGGCCAAAATCCCGCATACAAAGATGCGGCAATTCACTTGGGGCTGATCCTAGCAAAGGAAAAAATTGAACTGATATATGGCGGAGCAAATATTGGCCTGATGGGAATTCTTGCCAATGCATGCCTTGATGCCGGAGGGGAAGTGACCGGAGTCATACCAGGCTCTCTTGTAGGTCGAGAGGTTGCTGGGGAACGCGTTGAAAGCAGAAATCTTACTCGTCTCGAGATCGTCGAGACCATGCACCAAAGAAAAATGAGGATGGCTAGTTTGGCAGAGGCCTTCATTGCATTGCCCGGCGGCATTGGAACTCTGGAGGAGCTTTTTGAGATCTTCACTTGGTCACAACTAGGCTTTCACGCGAAACCAATTGGAATCCTTAATACCGAGGGATTTTATGACCCTTTATTAAACTTTTGTGACCAGTTGGTTCATGAAGGATTCCTAAATACAGAGACACGCTCTATCTTGTCAGATCACGCTAATCCAGCATTACTCATTGAGCTTTTCAAAAACAAAGCACCGTCTTTGCCGAATCCAACCCACCTACAAGAAGGTAACCTCTAGCCTCCTAGGATAGAAGACCGCTGATCAAATGCTCATATCGAGCAACTTGAGCGCCCACTCTCAAACGTGCCGCCTCAATAATGGACGTCAGGTCATTAAGCGCTATGTCAAAACTGTCATTGACAACTAAATAGTCATATTCCGCATGGTGTGAAATTTCAGAAATGGCATCCGCCATTCTCCTTGCTATTACATCCGGACCATCTTGACCTCTTCCGCTAAGTCGATTTTCTAGCTCCTCCAGTGATGGTGGCAAAATAAATATCGACTTTGAGAAAGGCATTAGCTCCCGTATTTGCCTAGCCCCCTGCCAATCGATCTCCAAGATCACATCAAGACCATCCCTTAGAAAGTTATCAATGGTGTTCTTAGCAGTTCCATAAAGATTGTCGAACACTTGCGCATGCTCAAGGAAATCACCGTTACTGACCATCTGTAGAAATAAGTCACGGCTTACAAAGTAATAATCCCTGGCATCCTGTTCACCCGGACGCTGAGCACGTGTCGTATGTGATACCGACACAGTGATTCCGCTCGTCTGTGCTTTAAGCGCTCTGACCAGGCTGGTTTTTCCTGCACCTGAAGGTGCGGAAATAATAAAAAGGGTTCCCAAACTCACTCTGCCTCCATACTTAACGTACTAAGGACCCGAACACCGGGCTCCCGGCCACAAAGGTATGCAGAACTTTCCCTTTGAGCACATGATGCCAGAATGGCGTGTTCCTCCCCGCACTCAACCACGTCGATTCGTCAACTTTCCACTCCGATAATGGATCGAATATACAGACATCAGCCCTCTCGCCAACACGAAGCCCCCCATGATCCAAGCCCAGGACAGCTGCAGGACCAGATGTCAAGGCCGCAATGGCTTCAGGCAAAGTTATTGCTTGTTCATCCACTAACCTGAGCATCAGTGGTAATAGCGTTTGGAGCGAGGACAAACCAGGTTCCGTGACGGGAAAAGCGTCAAGCTTTGCATCCGGCTCATGTGGTTGATGATCTGAACAAACCGCAGCAATAACGCCATCCTTTATAGCCTCTCTTAATGCCTCTCGGTCATCAAGACCCCTAAAAGGAGGTCTGACATGATAATTCGCGTCAAATCCATCAAGGTCCCATTCAGTCAAATGTAACTGATGAACGGCAACATCTGAGGTTACAGGCAAGCCCTTTTCTTGAGCACGCGCAATTGATCGAATGGTTCTAGCGCAACTTATTTGGGAGAAATGTACGCGTGCACCTGTATGCTCAATAAGAGCCAAGACTTGGGCAACAGCTACCGTTTCGGCTGCATAAGGAATCCCACGCAGCCCCATACGCGTTGATACTGAACCCTCATGCACACACCCTGAGTCGGCAAGATCCCTATCCTCAGGCCTAACAATCACAAGTAGATCATGACTCGCTGCATATTCAAGCGCACGACGAAGCACTAGCGTATTCGAGATAGGATAATGAGCATTACTCACCGCAGAACACCCAGCCTCCTTAAGTGATCTCATCTCACTCAGGTCAGTTCCATTGAGGCCTCGGGTCAATGCACCGATCGGAATTACCTTAATTTTTGGTCCACCAAAGGAGCCTTCGCTAACGAGTCGAGCAACAGCAGGAGTATCTATAATTGGGTTTGTATCAGGAGGGCAGCAAACAGTGGTTATTCCAGACGCTACTGCGGCGAAGCTTTCACTCAAGACAGTTGCTTTATGCTCAAATCCAGGCTCACGAAAACGAGCCGATAAGTCAATGAAGCCAGGACACACGATAGTATTTGACGCATCTATTTCCAAATCGGCGCCATCTGTGCCTGGGCTCTCACCAACGCATTGGATCATACCATCAGAAATACGAAGATCAGTTACCCTATCAAGGCCTTGCAATGGATCAACAACCCTTCCTTGTCGAATTAAGATCCCGGCCATCAGTTCACCCTCTCACTAGAATCTGGTTGCATGGCCATAGACATCACCGCCATTCTTATAGCGATGCCATTTGTCACTTGAGAAAGGATTAAAGATCTATTGCCGTCGGCAACCTTAGAATCTATCTCAACGCCACGATTAACTGGACCAGGATGCATCACAATCACATCAGGGCTTGCATGTATTAAACGCGACTCTGTCAAACCAAAGCCTGCGTAGTATTCATGCTGAGAGGGGATAAAAGCGCCCGTCATTCTTTCTTTTTGCAGCCGAAGCATGATAACCACATCAGCATCCTTAAGCCCCGCATCAAGATCATAGAAAACCTTGACGCCCAAAGACTCAATATCGACGGGAATCAAGGTTCTGGGTCCCACAACCCGAATTTCTGAGGCTCCCAGTATTTTAAGTGCGTGTATTTCAGACCTTGCGACCCGCGAGTGCAAAACATCGCCAACAATTGCAACTTTCAGACCCGCTATAGTCCCTTTTGCCTTTCGTATAGTAAAGAGATCCAACATAGCCTGGGTTGGATGAGCATGACGACCATCGCCCGCGTTTATAACGCTCACATGGGGTGCGACGCTTTTAGCAACAAAATGAGCTGCGCCGCTTTCAGCATGCCTCACAACAAACATATCAACATGCATAGCCTCAATATTTCTGATGGTGTCCAGCAGGCTCTCACCTTTCGTGGTTGCAGAGGTAGCAATATTCACATTAAGCACATCAGCTGACAGACGTTTCGCCGCCAACTCAAACGTCGTTCGAGTGCGTGTACTGGTCTCAAAAAACAAATTTACGACGGTTTTCCCTCTCAGCAGGGGTACTTTCTTTACCGATTGCTCTGTCACTGTTGCAAGAGACTCAGCCGTATCCAGAATTTTCTCGAGTAACTCACGAGACAATCCTTCTACGGTTAAGAAATGACGGAGTCGACCTTGACTGTCGAGCTGCAAATCATTTTCGGTCATCACTTCAAACCTCATGAATTGAGAAATTGAGCAGATCGGGTCCGGAAAGCTTTATCCTCTGAGACTCTTTAAGGGTAATTGAGCCCCCACAACAATCGGGTTTTATAGGAATTTGACGGCCATTACGCTCCAAAAGCACGGCTAAAATAACTTGAGCCGGCCTTCCATAGTCAAAGATCTCATTCAAGGCAGCTCTTGCCGTTCTTCCTGTAAAAAAAACATCGTCAATGAGAATAATGTTTCGGCCGTCTACTTTAAAAGGAAGGCTACTGGGTTTTACTTGGGGATGAACACCTACTTGAGAAAAATCATCACGGTAAAAGCTAATATCTAGTAAGCCCAGAGGGGTCTCGACCCCTAATCTTTTCTGCATCAGTGACGCAATCCAACCTCCACCGGAATGCACGCCAACCAAAGCAGGACTGACCAGACTTCTTTTAGTAATCTCAAGACGGATTGAACTCTCTAGTTTTTCCAATAAAGTCTCAATTGGTTCAGGAAGATCAGTCATTGACTAGCTCCGTGGGAGACGTTTGTTTTAGCCATGTTTGCAATATCAGTGTTGCCGCAAGCTCGTCTTTGATATCGATGAATTGAACCGACTTCTTAGAGCGCTGACTGTAGAAAATAGATTGAGACTCTTTTGTAGATAGCGTTTCATCCATAAGGAACACTGGACGTGAAAAGCGAACGCCCAATTCATTCCTAAACTCATGAATCAGCTCAACAATATGGTTTTCTTCACCCTCTTCAGGATTTGGGTGATATGGCATCCCAACCACAAACGCCGTTGGCTCCCAGGTCTTAACTAGACGACTGATGGATGACCAGAATGCGCCCTTGCTTGTAAATCGAATCGTCTCAAGAGCCGTGGCAGTCCCTGTAATTCTTTGACCAACAGCCACACCGGTATTTTTTTCTCCAAAGTCAAAGCCAAGGAAAGTGGCGTTAGGGGCACCAAAAGCCAACTCATGTTGATTCATAATATCAACCATGCCCTGCATGGGTCGTCAATAAGGCTATGTCTACGCCCATAAGATGTCCAGCAGCTTTCCATCGACTGTCTATGGGTTGGTCAAAAATAATGGAGAGATCGGCCTGAAAGTTCAGCCAAGAATTTTCCAAAATTTCATTTTCCAGCTGGCCGCTGCCCCAACCCGCATAGCCCAAAGCTACCAGAATCTTCTTAGGACCTAACCCAAGACTGATCGCCTCAAGAATATCGCGAGAAGAGGTCAGGGCTATGCTGTCAGTAATTTTCAGAGTAGAGGCCCACTGTCCCGTTGGCTCGTGCAAAACAAATCCCCTCTCCGGTTGGACTGGACCACCGAAGTGCACGGGCAGTTGAGCTAGAGCCTCAGAGGGAGCAATGAGATCCATTTGATCAAGAATATCACTTAGCTTCAGATCCGAAGCTCTATTGACGACGATCCCCAATGCTCCTTCATCATTATGTTGGCAGATATAGGTTACCGTTTTTGAGAATAACGGATCCGTCAGTCCCGGCATAGCAATGAGCAAATGATTGGTTAAGTTCACCGGCGCTTGATCCATGTCCATAGTATCCTCGGACCAGTCATCAATAAGCAAGCCAGATTAGCACCGTTTAATGGCCTTTCTGGCATTAATGTGATCGGGTCTCAAAGTGATAATCACCATTGAATCGCCAAGTTCTGGTGATTACAAGGATATCCGCCTCACTTTGTAATTCCTCCGGAAGATCGGCAAAAGGAGCTGAAAGTTCAATGATTTTTTTTGCCGCTGCATCCAAAACGCTCTGCCCGGACGATTGAAGGATTTGCACCGAATAGACCGATCCATCCTTGTTAATGGCCACCGCCAAGAGAAGACTGCCAGATAGACCCTGTCTTCGTGCTTCATCAGGGTAATTTAAATTGCCAATTCGTTCGATCTTTACCTGCCAAGCCTGCTCATAGGCCGCAGCCACTTCACGATGCTCCTTAATATCACTTAAAAAACGTATGTGCCGCTGACTAATTTCCGTCTCCCTATGTTGGTTAATGCTAGCGCTTACTTCAGCAATTTGTTGGCTCAAAAGACCGGCGGTGATTGGTCGCGAAACACCTGTCTTATTTGCTTCAGGATCACTGATCGGACCTGCTGGCTTGGCAATGCTGTCTACTATTTTGGGGGATTGAGATGGCGTGGCCTTAGAAGGGCCCTCATCAATCTGACGAGAGGCAACAGGATTCTTGGCTTCCACAGTATCAGCCATTCGATTAGAACCAACTAATAGCCGTATATCAATAACCGGCTTTGCCTCCCTGCTCACCTCCGACCCGCTTCGAACTTTAAAGATCATAAAGAACAGCCCATGCACAAAAATCGCGATGAAAACAGCGACGAGCAACGATTTGGAGAATTTGATGGCCATTGGGTTCAACTTACACTCAAAACCGACTATCGTTCCGTCAATTTTAGCTCGATACTGTCCATTAATTGCCCGCAAATATTGAGCCCAAACTCTCTGTCGAGCTCCTGAACGCAAGTTGGACTCGTCACGTTGATTTCAGTTAGATATCGACCTATCACATCAATACCAACGAACATCAGTCCTCTCGCCCGAAGCTCAGGTCCTACTTTCTGCGCTATCCATCGATCTCGCTCAGTGATCGGCCGTCCCTCAGCCCTTCCTCCCGCAGCCAGATTTCCACGACTCTCGCCTTCGGCAGGAATACGAGCTAGTGCAAAGGGAATCACATCACCGTTGACCAAAAGGATGCGTTTGTCGCCATCCTGGATTTCTGGAAGGAACTTTTGGGCCATGACGAAACGAGAGTTATGTTGCGTCATAATTTCCAGGATGACACTGAGATTATGATCGCCCTCTGAAACCCTAAAAATAGATGCGCCACCCATTCCATCGAGTGGCTTTAGGACAATTTCTTTATGCTCACGAACAAAATCTCTCAGCCGGCGAGACTCTCTAGCGACCAAGGTAGGCGCACAACACTCATTGAACCATGCTGTGAAGAGTTTCTCATTGGCGTCACGAAGTGACCTCGGCCGATTAACAATCAGAGCACCATGGTCTTCCGCTCGCTCCAAAAGATACGTCGCGTACACAAACTCTTGATCGAAGGGCGGATCCTTCCGCATCAAAACCACATCAAGGTGATCTAAAGGAGCATCCTGTGAGGTGTCGAATGTAAACCAAGCCCTTTCATTACGCTCGACGGTTAGCCTTCGCATACTCGCATAGCAACGGCCATCACGAAGGTAAAGGTCATTAAGCTCCATGTAGTAGAGCTCGTAGCCCCTTGCTTGCGCCTCTAAAAGCATCGCGAAGCTTGTGTCTTTTTTAATCTTAATTTTCTGTATGGGATCCATTACGATCCCCAATTTAATTGTCATATCGATGCTCTTTGTGAAGGGGTCAACGTGACTTTTGCTTGACTTTATAGTCCAAACTAGCTTATAAAGCTTGGTTTTCCGATCAAGCGGTGCGAACAGAGGTTTATCATGTCCAGAGTATGCCAAGTGACGGGCAAGGGCCGTATTGTAGGCCATAACGTCTCTCACGCTAATAATAAGACAAAGCGAGTCTTTAACCCCAATCTACACGAGCATCGTTTCTGGGTAGAAAGTGAAAACCGGTGGGTTCGCTTACGAGTGTCTACACAAGGTCTTCGAACAATCGACAAACGTGGTATTGACGTTGTGCTTGCAGATATACGCAAGCGTGGCGATAAGGTTTGATGGAGATTAGGTAATGCGAGACAAAATTAAGTTGGTATCCAGCGCTGGAACAGGGCATTTCTACACCACTACAAAAAACAAGAAGAACATGCCCGAAAAGATGGAGATCAAGAAATTTGATCCCGTCGTACGCCAGCATGTTACTTACAAGGAAGGGAAGATTAAGTAAGCTCTTAGAGGCCACCGCACCAAGCAGTCAAAGCATTGGTGCGCGCCCACCCATTAAATATTCATCTGAATATTGATCCACTCCCTCGCATCTAGAATTAAGCAGATCTGGCCATTGGTCAGGCGCGCCTGTGGCGACGATGCCTATGAGCGTTATGTGGCTCATTGCAGCAATCACAAGAACGGTCACAAATCCTGCCCAACCAGAAAAGAGTTTCATGACTCAGAACTCGCTAGAAAGTGGGATAAGATTAGACGATGCTGCTAAGAGGGTACCTTGCCTCTGCTGATGGAAAAGGTAATTTTAGTCCAAACGCCTTAAATCAAGAAATCCCTGCATAACCTGAATTGGCATAATTTAAGACGCTATGAGTCAGGAATCCAATAATCCACACATTGATACCCTAGCTGTTTTCCGCCGACTTCTTCGGTATGCACGCCCTTACTGGAAGTTCTTTCTGGCTTCCGTGTTATCCATGATTGTCTACGCATCATTGGGACCAGCGTTTGCGAAGCTTATTCAGCCCTTGGTTGATGGGAGTTTTGTCAACAATGATCCTGAGGCCTTAAGAATTGCGCCATTTATCTTAATTGCCATATCCATCATTCGTGGCCTGGCAGGTTTTGGGAGCGACTATTGCTCCGGATGGGTCAGCCGCAGAGTCATCACAGACCTCCGCAAGGACATGTTTGACCAGCTGCTTAATTTACCTTGCGCAACATATGACAAATCCTCATCAGGGCAGCTGATGTCCGAACTTTTATTCAACACCGAACAGGTTGGCGAATCACTAAGTAACGGGCTAGTCAGCATATTCAAAGACACGCTCACCATCATTGGTCTTGTTACATTGATGATTTATGAGAATGTGCAGCTATCCATGGTCTTATTGGTCGTTGGCCCGCTATTAGCCATCAGCATCAGCAGAGTCAGCAAGAGCTTTCGAAAGATCAGCCACAGAATTCAGAAGTCCATGGGAAACGTAGGCCATGTCGCCCAGGAAGCCATCGACGCCCAACGCATAGTCAAAGTTTTCAATGGCAAAGACTACGAAGCTGAAAAATTTAAGCAGGAAAACGAAATCAACTTTAGACGGTTTATGAGGCGAATCGCGACAGAGTCTATTAGTAGTTCATTTATTCAACTGATCTATATCAGCGGCTTTGCTGGCGTGCTTTTCGTAGTTTCTCTGGACACTGTCCGAACAACCATTACAACAGGGAGCCTTATATCCTTCATAGCAGCAATGTCCATGCTTCTGAGTCCAATCAAGCGGTTATCCAATTTAAGTAACATTTTCCAACGCGGGGTTGCGGCAGGTCACACCATCTTTGAGCTTTTGGATAAGACCCCAGAAAATGACGCCGGCCGATTCGAGACTAAAAGGGTAGAAGGGAATGTCGAATACCGAAACATCAGCTTGTCTTATGGCAAAAATAGCGAGAATGTTCTTGAAAATGTGAACTTAAAAGTACCCGCTGGTAAGACCATTGCCTTGGTCGGTCATTCGGGCAGTGGAAAAACGTCCTTAGTAAGACTCCTACCAAGGTTGTATGAACCGAGTACTGGTGAGGTTCTCATCGATGGGGTGTCAATTCAGAGCTTTACACTAAAAAGTCTTAGAAATCAGATTGCTTACGTAGGCCAAGAAGTCACTCTATTCAACGACACGATCAGTAAGAATATTGCCTATGGATTGAAGAACGATGTAACCCACGAACAAATTCGTGAAGCTGCGATACTGGCCCACGCGCTTGAATTCATAGAAGCCATGCCCATGGGCTTTGACACCCTTGTGGGGGAACAGGGCGTTATTCTCTCCGGTGGGCAGCGGCAACGTATCGCTATTGCTAGGGCACTTCTTAAGAACGCACCGATCCTTATCTTGGATGAAGCGACTTCGGCGCTTGATGCTGAATCAGAAAGACATGTTCAAGAAGCTCTTGAAGCCCTCATGTCCTCTAGAACGACATTAGTCATTGCTCATCGACTGTCTACCATACAAAGTGCTGATCAAATTTACGTTATGAGTAATGGCTTGATCCTCGAAAACGGTACTCATTTTGAGCTTTTAAATCGCGGCACTCACTATGCCGAGCTCTACCGTTTGCAATTTGGCTCGACTCAACCTTGATCTTTGTTCAAGGAAAGCCTATTTTGTACACTGGGCACTGATTGTTGTTGAACATCCACCCTAATAACGTCAAGAAGTCGGCTGTTAAGCCGTCCTAAAGCTTTTCCTGAGAGGAATATGAAATGTTCGAGTTTTTCTTTACATTGACTGCCGGATATTTGGCCTATATCGCTTACGATGCCTATCATGCTATTACCCGCGTAAACAGGGGTGAGCCGGCATTCAAATCTCGCGCTGTCGCTAAAAAGTCACCAGTGGAGCCCGCTAAACCAGCCGCAAGCAAAACAGCATCAACCACAGAAACAAAAGCAGCTGTAGCAGTGCCCGTAAAACCCAAGAAGAGCGCATCAAAAGCCGCTACCCCCTCTTCAGCCATTGCCGAAGCAACTGCAAAACTTGCTGATCAATTACGTAACCCTTCAACTGGTGAAGTTTCTGCCGTTCCAGCCAACTACAGATTCGCTAAGAAGTGGATTAAAGATGCTCTAGTCAGCGAAAAGCTTCTTGACAGAGTTTATAAACCCAACGAGCTTGATGATGTCGCGGATAAGAAGATTAAAACCGCAATGGATAAGCTAAGGGCGATCAAAAAATATCAGGCATAGGCAAATATGCCAACGAAGCTTATTGATGGCCGGCCCTTGAAAAGGGGACCGGCCATCTGGTTTTTAGGCATTCCCGCATTAAGCTACTCTCGTTTAGAATGACAGGCAGTCGCTTCCCAATTCGTTTCCTTATTAGCAGACTAGAAGATGAATCTACACGAATATCAATCTAAAGAGCTTTTCTCGGAATACGGTATTCCAACCCCAAAGGGAAAGGTAGCTTTTTCGTGTGCCGAGGCTGCCCAAATCGCAAAGTCGATATCTGGGGATAAGTGGGTAGTGAAAGCACAGGTACACAGTGGTGGACGGGGCAAGGCTGGGGGTGTTGTGGTTGCCCCGTCCATTGCTGAAGTCGAAAAAGCCACTAATCATTTGATTGGTTCTACTCTCGTCACAATACAATCTGGGCCGCAAGGTCTCCCTGTGGAATCTGTGCTAATAGAAGAAACCCTAGAGCAAGCAACTGAGCTTTATCTCAGTGCTCTTGTCGATCGTACAAGCGAACGAGTTCTGTTTATTGCATCAGAAGCCGGCGGAATGGATATTGAGGAAATAGCCATCCATTCTCCAGATAAAATCCTCTCATGTAAGGTTGACCCGATCCTGGGTCTTCAACCATTCCAAATCCGAGATATTGGATTTGGACTCGGCCTTCATAGCAGCCAAATTTCAAGCCTAACGAAGATCATGTCAGGAATGTATCTGCTCTTGATTGACAAGGATCTTACTCAAATCGAAATCAATCCCCTTGTTGTAAATAAACGGGGGGAACTCATTGCGCTCGATGGAAAAATCAATGTTGATGACAATGCTTTATTCGCTCATCCTGAGATACAGGCAAAACGTGACGTTGGCCAAGAAGATTCAGCAGAAACTGCCGCGAGGGAATATGACCTTAGCTATGTCACCCTAGACGGCAATATTGGATGCATGGTCAATGGGGCTGGACTGGCGATGGCCACTCTTGACGTTATAAAGCTCTACGGGGGGAAACCCGCAAACTTTTTGGATGTTGGGGGAGGCACCACGGCAGAAAAAGTTGCTCAAGCCTTCAAACTGATCCTTTCGGATCACAAAGTAACCGCTCTGCTTGTTAATATTTTTGGGGGCATTGTCCGCTGTGATTTGATTGCAGAAGGAATAATATCAGCTGTTAAAGAAGTTGGGATTTCAATTCCCGTTGTGGTCCGACTGGAAGGAACCAATTCCGCAGAAGGCCTGAGTCTTATTCAAGCCTCGGGCCTCGCCATCATCTCAGCGAGTGACTTAGATGACGCCGCACGCAAAGCGGTAGAGGCAGCCAAATGAGTATATTAATCAATAAAAGTACGAAGCTTATCTGTCAAGGCTTTACGGGAAAACAAGCCACCTTCCACTCAAAACAATGCATCGACTATGGTACGAAATTGGTTGGGGGTGTCACTCCGGGACGAGGAGGAGAAACGCATCTTGATCGCCCGGTATTTGACACTGTAAAAAAAGCCGTACAAGAAACCTCCGCAACGGCAAGCATGATTTATGTGCCCCCTCCATTTGCTGCGGATGCAATTATTGAAGCGGCTGATGCGGGCATTCAAATTATTGTGTGTATCACAGAGGGCATTCCTGTTCTCCAGATGCTCAGGGCAAAAGCGGCTCTTCGCTACCATGATGCAATGCTGATTGGTCCCAACTGTCCTGGCGTTATAACACCCGGAGAATGCAAAATTGGAATCATGCCAGGCTTTATTCATATGCAGGGCTCAGTGGGAATAGTGTCGAGATCAGGAACCCTTACTTATGAGGCCGTTCATCAAACAACCAAAGTTGGCCTTGGCCAAAGTACATGTGTTGGAATTGGGGGCGATCCAATAAAAGGCATGGATTTTGTCGACGTCCTTAAAATGTTTGAGGCTGACACTCAAACCAAGGGCATCATTATGGTTGGTGAAATAGGCGGCGACGCTGAGGAGGCCGCGGCAGACTTCATTAGATCAAGTATTTCTAAACCGGTAGTTGGCTACATTGCGGGGCTTACAGCTCCACCAGGAAAGAGAATGGGACACGCTGGAGCCATTGTAACGGGAGGAAAAGGAACTGGATCGGGTAAAGTTTCATCACTTCAGCAAGCCGGAGTTGAAGTGGTATCTAGCCCTTCGGATATGGGCTCGGCGATATTTAAGTTGCTTAACCCTCTGGATAAGTAAGATCTTCCTGTCTGAAAATAAAGTTTCCGCTTAGCCTGTCTGCGAAATAATAACGAAGCGTTCGCTTAACCGTTTCGAATGCAATTTCGTCCCAAGGGATATCTTTTTCCTCAAAGAGCTTTACCTCAAGGCTCTCCAGTCCTGGAGAGAAAACATCGCGGTGCATAGTTGCATGAAAAAAAACATGTACCTGAGAGAATGCCGGCAAACTTATCATTGAGCTAATGGGCCCTATCTGCACGTCAACATTAGCCTCCTCCATAGCCTCACGACAGGCGGCTTCAGAAACGGTCTCACCAAGCTCCATGAAGCCGGCTGGCAACGTCCAGAAACCCAACTTCGGCTCAATAGCGCGCTTGCATAATAATACCTTACCACTCCAAACTGGGATGCAACCGGCAATGAGCTTAGGATTCTGATAATGAATAGCGCCACACCGCTGACAGATATGTCGAAGCCTATCATCCCCCGTTGGGATAGCTGATATAAGTGGGCTACTACAGGAAGAGCAAAATTTCATAAAGTCTCAAAAAAAAACGAGGCGCTAGAAAGCCTTTCCTAAAGAACCAAATAAACCTAATATCTTTCGCACTTACTTAGAGCTCGAGATTATTGCAATGATAAGCAGCATGACCGCCTTTGCTGGCGCAGAGACAGAGGTTAACGGATATCGGATCATCTGGGAAATAAGAACCGTCAATCATCGATTCTTAGATATCGCGCTCCGTTTACCCGAGACATTCAAATCTCTTGAAACCCCAATCAGATCAATAATTGGCCTCCAGCTTAAACGCGGTAGAGTTGAGTGTAGCTTAAGTTTAAGAAAAGTGGATGGCAATGAACCACCTCTTCAAGTCAACGCTACACTGGTAAGGCAAATAATCGCTGAAACCAAAAAGATTAAGGCTCTTTGCAATGATGAATTAGCTTCGTTTACAGCCCTAGACATTCTGAAATGGCCAGGGGTATTTACTCAACTGGAAGAGGACGAAGAGCCTCTCGCAAATGCGGCAATAGATTTGCTTCCTGATGCTCTTGAAAAGCTAGTCCTTTGCAGACAAACCGAGGGGCACCAGATGGCTGCTCTTCTCAAAGAGAAATGTCTCGACATCAAGAATCATGTCGACAAGGCAAGAATAATCATCCCAGAAATCATTGAAACTCTTACGACGCGAACCCAAAAAAGAATAGCTGAGATAGCAGCAAAACCCGATCATGATCGACTTGAGCAAGAGATGGTTTTCTTAGCGCAAAAGCTAGATATAGCAGAAGAGCTAGACCGCCTTGATACTCATGTCTCAGAATTCTTGATAGCTCTTCTCTCTTCTGATCCGATCGGTCGACGGATGGACTTCCTGCTTCAAGAATTCAACCGTGAGGCCAACACAATGGGCTCTAAATCCGCAGACACTGAAATTTCTCGTTTAGCAATAGAGATCAAGGTACTCATTGAGCAGATGCGCGAGCAGGTACAAAATGTGGAATAAATAATCTAGCCCCTGCTATCGTTATGGCCTAAAGTCTTCTCAGGAGCCACCAAATCTCTGATTATCTGCTTTAACTCTTTAGCCTCAGGGAATCTCCCCGAAGACGCCCTAGACCAGAGGATACCCCCGGGATAGCGAACCTCAAATACACCTCCGGTACCCGGAATCAGCAAAACACCACCAATCTCCGCTTCAAAGGTTGTTAAAAGCTCTTGAGCGAGCCAGGCAGCTCTTAATAACCATCGACATTGGGTGCAATACTCTATTTCTATTTTCGGATTAACATTCTTCATGCAGCGAAAACCCTCATTAGTGGAAACACATACCAAGCTTTAAATGATACCTTGAGAACACGTGAAGCTACTTACTGATACAGGTTAATAAATGAAAGCCTATCTTGTTGGCGGTGCGGTTAGAGATCGTCTCCTAGGGATACCGGTAACCGAAAAAGATTTTGTTGTTCTCGGTGAAACATCCGAGTCCATGATAGCAAGGGGCTATCGTCCCGTTGGAAACGAATTTCCAGTCTTTCTGCACCCTGAAACCCATGAAGAATATGCGCTGGCGAGAACAGAGAGAAAATCAGGCAAGGGTTATCATGGCTTTGTTATTTTTGCTGACCCCAATGTAACACTCGAAGAGGACTTAAAGCGGCGCGACCTAACCATTAACGCCATGGCGGTTGGGGACCACGGCGCTATCGTCGACCCTTACGGTGGTCAAAATGATCTGAACAGAAAATTATTAAGGCATGTTTCACAAGCCTTTACTGAGGATCCTGTTCGGATTCTCAGGGTGGCTCGCTTTGCAGCAAGGTTTGCCCGCTTGGGATTCAAGATTGCCGCTGAGACCTACGAACTGATGCGCACTATGGTGTCAAGCGGCGAAGTGGACGAGCTGATTCCCGAGAGAGTTTGGATGGAAACTAAAAAGGCCCTTAGCGAACCAAACCCTGAGGCTTTCTTCGTTGTATTAAGAACATGTGGTGCACTAGCTCGTATATTTCCAGAAATCAGCATCGTCATTGAAAAGTTGACTTTCTTTCAAAATGGTTTTGAAAGTCCTTTTGAGGCGCTTTATGAAGCTGCACAACTGAGTGAAGACCCAGCAATAAGATTTTCTTCGCTGGTTTACAACCTCGGAAGTAACGAAAGCGATCAACTCACAACAGAATGCTCGGGCATTAATCAATTAAACCATTTGTGTGATCGCCTGAAGGTCCCAAATAATTTTCGGAAACTTTCAGAAAAGGTCATTCGATATCATCAGGCCTTTTTCCGCTCCATTGATAAAAGTGCCAATGATCTTGTTGTATTGCTAATGAACTTAGATGCCTTTCGACAACCAGAAAGTTTTTTTAGCTTCCTTACCGTATGTGAAGCCATCTCAAGGAGCGGCGCAAAACCTAAAAACGACCCTCTTCCTCAGGCAAGTTGGCTTGGATTGGTTCTTGAAAAGACGTTGCACATCTCAGCCAAACCCCTAGTAGAAGACGGCCTAAAAGGGGCTGAGTTGGGTGCTGCTCTTTTCGAAAGGCGTGTTCAGGCCATACAAGCACTCGAACAAGAAAGGGTAGCCATGCGCAAACAGCTCATTGAGTAGCAGTGATTATTTCATCTGAATGAGCAAGTCCTGAGCCTCTCGATATTTCTTTGCCGTCTTAACGATAATCTCCTGAGGTAGACTAGGCGCGGGGGGTCGCTTGTTCCAATCGAGGTTCTCGAGGTAGTCGCGAACAAACTGCTTATCAAAGCTTGGAGGACTAATGCCGAGTTGATATTGGTCTACAGGCCAAAATCGAGAGGAGTCTGGTGTAAGCGCTTCATCTATTAGAAAGAGCTCTCCACGTTCATCAAGACCAAACTCAAACTTAGTATCAGCGATGATAATGCCGCGACCCAAAGCATATTTGGCAGCTTCAGTGTAGAGCTTGAGGCTAATATCCCTAATTTTCTCAGCCAGTGCAGGACCGAGTAAGTCGACCGCTCGGTCAAACGTTATATTCTCATCGTGATCACCAAATTCGGCCTTGGTTGATGGCGTAAAAATAGGTGTGGATAGCTTTTCAGCTTGTTGCAAGCCTTTGGATAATGGAACGCCACACACACTTCCTGTTGCAGTGTAGTCTTTCCAACCGGAACCAATTAAATAGCCTCTGACGACGGCTTCGATTGGGAGCGCCTTCAGCTTCTTGACAACAATGGCTCTCCCTTCAAGCAGTGCACGATCGCTGGGATCCTTAACAATTTCTTCTAGCGTGATACCGGTAAGGTGATTCGGAATGAGATGTGAAAGCTTTTCGAACCAAAAGTTTGATACTGCCGTAAGCACCCGACCCTTTCCGGGTATGGGATCAGGAAGAATACAGTCAAAAGCTGATATGCGATCTGTGGTCACAATAAGCATATTGTTGACGTCAATATCGTATATATCTCTAACCTTGCCTCGTGCTCGCAGACTTAAATCTGTCAATGCACTTTCATGAAGAGTTTCCTGTGTGTTCATTAGGGTAATACAATTGCCTTCAAAGGAATAAAGCGGACATAACTCGTGTTATTTTCATCACATAATATCAGACCGTACAATTAGATGAGTTGGCTCGGTAAAGTAGTAGGCGGGGCCTTTGGGTTCCTCATGGGCGGCCCTCTAGGGGCCGCTCTGGGGGCGGCATTTGGCCATCAGCTCGATCAGAATGGAGCAGACCTAAGGCTTGGAGTTGATGACTTCGGCTCTGACGATCCCCATCGCGTGCAAATGACATTTTTCAACGCAACCTTCTCTATTATGGGCCATATAGCCAAATCAGATGGTCGCGTAACAGAAACAGAGATAGCGTTTGCACGTGACCTCATGACGCGGATGGATCTAACCGAAGATCTAAAAATAGCCGCAATGCATCTCTATAACGAGGGCAAACACTCTGAATTCTGTTTTGATACGGCACTTCATGACTTTTATTTTGCCTGTAACGAGCGCGAAATACTTGTTCGGACGTTTATTGAAATACAAACCGCTTCAGCGCTTGCAGATGGGCCCATGGGGGCCAAAAAAGAAGCCCTGCTACTGAATGCCTGCGAGCAACTTAAATTTTCGCGTTTCGAGTTTCACGGCATAAGAACACGATTAGAAACGGAAAGACGTTTCTCTAGTTTTAACAAGAAACGACATCACCATTACCAACACCGACATTACCAGGCGACGGAACTCAAAGCTCCACCCGTAAATCAGGCTTACGCTATCCTTGGACTTCGGTCTGACGCAACAAACCATGATTTGAAGCAAGCCTACAGAAAATTAATCAGTAAGCACCATCCTGACAAACTCATTGGCGAAAATTTAACAGAACACCAAATAAAGCAGGCCAATGAAACCACTCAAAAGATTCAGAAAGCTTATGACGCCATTTGTAAGTCAAGGAATATTTAGGAACATAAATGCCATCATTTGACATTGTTTCAGAGATCGATCTACACGAAGTAGCAAACGCCGTCGATCAATCCAACAGAGAAGTAGGAACCCGGTTCGACTTTAAGGGAACAGGCGCGAAGTACGAGCTGAGTGAATCTACAGTTAATCTATTAGCTGAGAACGAATTTCAATTACAACAAATGCTGGATATCCTTCAACCACGACTATCAAAACGTGGCATCGATATTCTTTGCATAAAAATTGAAAAACCCCAAATAACCGGCAGACAAGCCAAACAAGTCGTCACGCTTAGGCAAGGGGTTGATGCAGGTCTTGCGAGAACGATCGTCAAACTAATCAAAGACAGTAAGTCAAAAGTACAAGCCTCGATACAGGGTGATCAAGTCCGCGTTACCGGAAAAAAGCGCGACGACCTGCAAGAAATAATCGCGATTATGAGAGCATCAAAGTTCGACATGCCGATTCAATTCACTAACTTCCGAGACTAGGCTTTGACGAAGCATTAAGATCACCCCATAGTAGCTGCGCAGCTGCCAAAGCCGCTAGCACAGCTGTCTCTGCTCGCAGCACTCTAGGGCCCATCCTCACCGCCTCGAAACCCGCATCCATCGACGCCTTCTTCTCTTCTTTGGAGAATCCGCCTTCTGGACCTGAAAGGAGGCATAGACCCTCTGAGCCTGGCAAAAAAGAACCAAGGTTCTTGTGACCATCAGGGTCAAGGAAAAGCTTTAATCCTTTCTGTTGGACTACCCAATCACTAAATTGGATGGGTGGCTCTAAATGTGGCAAACGGCTTCGACCACATTGTTCACATGCACTAATAATTACTTTTTGCCAGTGGGTTACTCGGGTGCCCTTTCTGTCATCGTCTAACCGAACCACCGAGTGTTGGCTTAGAACAGGCGTAATATCATGCACGCCCAGCTCGACAGCTTTCTGAATCGCATAATCCATCTTTTCCCCACGAGATATCCCTAAGCCAAGTGAGGTGATCAATGATGATTCCTTTTCGACCTCAATGGATTCTAAGATCTCTAACGCGACATTATCTCGCGTAATGTTACGGATCACTGTCGAGTAATCCGCTCCCGTTCCGTTGAATACGGTTACCGAGAATCCTCGTCTTAGACGTAAAACACTCTGGATGTAGTGACTGCGTTCCCCTTCCAGCGTCAAGGTTTCGCCGATAACGATGGGGTCAGGAACAAATATTCTAGAAAGACGCATATTAGTCTAGCGTAGCGATATCTATACCCTCTGAAGCAACATCAATCATAAATACAATTTCCTCTTCATTGATGACGTAAGGGGGCATAAAGTAAATTACATTGCCTAGTGGCCTAAGAATGACTCCTCGATCCAGTCCGTGTCGGTAAACTCTCAACCCTCTCCGCTCCTCCGACGGATAAGGCAAGCCCTTCTTCTTATCTTGGATCATTTCCACCGCGACAATCATCCCGGTTTGTCTTACCTCTACAACATGTGGATGATCTTGCAATTGAAGGGCTTTTTTTCCCATGAAACTGGAAAGAGATTTATTGGAGATCAATGTATTTTCAGTTTCAAACAACTCGAGAGTTGCCAGAGCAGCTCTACAAGCTAGGGCATTTCCGGTATAGCTATGTGAATGAAGAAATGCCTTACCTTTGACATAATCATCATAAAAGGCCTCGTAAACAGTTGCTGTGGTTAGTACGCAGGATAGCGGCAAGTAGCCGCCCGTTATCCCTTTAGAGAGGCAAAGAAAGTCTGGATAAATATCCGCTTGCTCACAGGCAAACATCGTTCCTGTTCTGCCGAAACCAACAGCAATTTCATCGGCAATCAAATGAACGTTGTATCGGTCACAAGCCTCTCGCAATAGAGTAAGGTAAATGGGATGAAACATCCTCATTCCACCAGCACATTGAACAAGGGGTTCCAAAATGACTGCGGCAGTCTCATGCGCATGTCTGGCCAGGGCTTGCTCCATTTCAGAAAACATTTGCCTTGTATGATCTTCCCAAGTCACGCCTTCTTCTCGAGAAAAACAGTCCGGGCTTGGGACAACGATAGGCGTCATTAAGAGAGGCCCATAGGTTTGCTTGTAGAGGGAAACATCTCCCAGTGCAAGCGCACCTAATGTTTCTCCATGATAGCTATTACTGAGCGTGATGAATTTCTTCTTATACGGCTGACCGCTATTAAGCCAAAAATGAAAACTCATCTTTAGAGCTACTTCAACAGCTGATGAACCATTATCTGCATAAAAGCAACGATTCAGATGACCCTTGGTTAAATGAATTAAACGCTCCGCAAGCCTTACGGCGGGCTCGTGCGTGAAACCAGCAAGAATGATATGTTCCAACTGATCAAGCTGGGACTTGATCGCTTGATTGATGTAAGGATGGCCATGACCGAATAAGTTGACCCACCAAGAGCTAATAGCATCTAAATAACGATTCCCTTCGAAGTCCTCTAGCCATACACCCTTGCCTGAGCGGATAGGCACTATTGGCATAGACTCATAGTCTTTCATTTGACTGCAGGGATGCCACAAAACTTTGACATCTCTTAGGGCCCAATCGGTATTCCCCATTTTATCCCTCGTCAGCGCTGTCATAGACCACCTGAATCGCCAAGCCTATTTGTCGGTAAGACCAAGATTGCTCCACAAGCCCAAAACCGCCTCTGATTGATTCAAGGTATAAAAATGCAAGCCCGGCACACCTTGCTCAAGCAATCTTCCACACAAATCAGTGATCACTTCAAGACCGAATGCGCGAATCGATGATCTATCATCACCAAAAGACTCTAAACGACGACGAACCCATCTTGGGATATCTGCACCACACATCTCTGAGAATCGCGATATCTGGGAGTAGTTCGTTATGGGCATAATTCCGGGGACGATCGGAATATCGATCCCTAGCCTTTCACAGTCATCAATAAAGCGAAAATATGCCGCTGGATTGAAGAAATACTGAGTGATAGCACTATTAGCCCCCGAATCTACTTTTCTTTTAAAGTTTTCCAAGTCAACTTTAATATTTTGAGCCTGAGGATGCATTTCAGGATATGCGGCCACCTCAATATGAAAATGATCCCCCGTTTCTTGACGGATGAAGGTGACCAATTCGTTGGCATAGCGGAACTCACCCGCTGATAACATCCCAGAGGGCATATCACCCCTGAGCGCCACAATATGGCTTATCCCCTCATCATAATAAGCATTCAGAACATCTCGAACTCTTTCTTTAGTAGACGCTATACAAGAAATGTGTGGTGCGACTTCTAATCCAAACTTCTTCTGCATGTCACAGACGGTCTCAAACGTTTTTTCTCGAGTTGACCCGGCCGCCCCAAAGGTGACTGAACAAAACTTTGGATTCAATGGCGCTAGCCTTGAAAGGCAACGGGACAGAGATTCCTCGGCCTCAGGAGTTCTCGGAGGAAAAAACTCCATGCTGAAAATTTGAGGATGCTTTTTCTGAGATTCCATAACTAACCTTCAAGCTAAGCGATGATTCAGCTCATTAATCTTTAAGAGCCGTGACTTTTGATTGTTGACGCTGGTTCGGGGTTGGAACCAGCGTCAACATATTTCTCTTACAAACCCAAAAGACTAGTAACGGTAATGCTCGGGCTTGTATGGACCCTCTCTCGATACACCAATATAAGCGGCCTGTTCATCGGAAAGTTCAGTCAATACAGCATTCAATTTTTTCAATTGAAGTCGCGCTACCTTTTCATCTAAATGCTTTGGCAAGGTATAAACACCGACAGGGTACTTACCTGAATTGCGCTCAGTCCATAACTCAATCTGAGCAATGGTTTGATTCGCGAAGCTAGAAGACATCACATAAGACGGGTGCCCTGTGCCACAACCTAAATTGACTAACCTGCCTTTAGCTAAAAGGATGATTCTCTTTCCATCAGGGAAGATCACATGATCCACCTGAGGCTTGATTTCCTCCCACTTATATTGCTCGATGGCAGCCACTTCGATTTCATTATCAAAGTGCCCTATGTTGCAGACAATAGCCTGGTCCTTCATCCTAATCATGTGGTCATGCGTAATAACATTGTAGTTTCCTGTCGCTGTCACAAAGATATCCGCAAACTCGCATGCGTAATCCATCGTTACAACACGATAACCTTCCATTGCAGCCTGCAATGCGCAGATAGGATCAACTTCCGTAATCCAAACCTGAGCGGAAAGGGCTCGAAGAGCCTGTGCAGATCCTTTACCTACATCGCCGTAACCAGCAACTACTGCCACTTTTCCAGCGATCATGACATCCGTTGCACGTTTGATACCGTCGACCAAAGACTCACGACAACCGTACAAATTATCAAATTTAGATTTGGTTACCGAATCATTTACGTTAATGCCCGGGAAACGAAGTTCGCCTTTTGAGTGCATTTGATACAGGCGGTGAACCCCTGTTGTTGTCTCTTCAGTGACCCCTCGAATTGCCGAGAGGCGATTCGAATACCATAAAGGATCATGCTGGAGCTTGGCTGTGATTGCCGCGAAAAGGACTCTTTCTTCTTCAGAGCCAGGAGAAGACAAGACAGAGAGATCATTTTCCGCTCGCGCACCAAGATGGAGCAAAAGAGTTGCATCACCACCGTCATCCAGAATCATGTTGGAATAACCACCATCCGCCCAATCGAAAATACGATGTGTATAGTCCCAGTATTCTTCGAGAGTTTCGCCTTTAACAGCAAAGACTGGAATACCCTGAACAGCCATCGCGGCCGCCGCATGATCTTGCGTAGAAAAGATATTACATGAGGCCCAGCGAACTTCAGCCCCAAGTGCGGTTAATGTTTCAATCAAAACCGCAGTTTGGATGGTCATGTGAAGAGAACCCGTTATCCTGGCCCCCTTGAGTGGTTGGCTTGATGCAAACTCCTCGCGGATGGCCATCAAGCCAGGCATCTCTGTTTCAGCAATGTTGAGTTCTTTCCTACCCCAATCGGCTAAAGAAAGATCCGCGATTTTATAGTCATGGAATTGATTTGTTTCGGCCATGGTCATTTGCTCCTTTCGTTGCAAGCCATCCTCCGAAACGGGATCGACACTCGATACACCGCCTAGAGGATGGGTGAATCGAGCGCCGTTTTAGAAAACCCCACGATAAGCCTGGCGGGTTCTAACCCCGTCGCAGCGCCCCTCATCGCAGTGTAGAGGATCAACCTCTAATATAAAGCATTGGAAACTAAGCCAGTATCGACAAAATCAGAGCGAAGGGAGTCCTGCGGCATCTCTAAGAACAGAGGCCTTATCCGTTCTTTCCCATGTGAACTCGGGTTCTTCACGTCCAAAGTGACCATAAGCGGCCGTCTTTTGGTAAATGGGCCTCAAAAGGTCCAGCATGTTCACAATGCCTTTGGGGCGAAGATCAAAATGCTCAAGAACCAGTTCGGTGATCTTGGCATCAGAAACCTTTCCCGTTCCGTACGTCTCAACCATCACACTCGTTGGCTTCGCAACGCCAATCGCATACGAAATCTGGATCATGCAGCGTGAGGCAAGACCTGCCGCAACAATGTTCTTCGCCACATAGCGTCCTGCATAGGCCGCTGAACGATCCACCTTACTGGGATCCTTACCTGAAAACGCGCCGCCACCATGAGGTGCAGCACCACCATAGGTATCCACAATGATCTTACGGCCCGTCAGGCCACAGTCACCCTGAGGTCCACCCACAACAAAACGACCCGTAGGGTTCACCAAATAGTTAATGTCACCCCTGATCAGCTCCTTAGGGAGAATCGGCTTAATAATGTCTTCGATCACGGCTTCACGAAGCGTCTTGTCAGACACATCCGGCGCATGCTGCGTCGACAGAACAACGGTATCGATCGAATCCGCAACACCATTGACATAGCGGATCGTCACCTGGCTCTTAGCGTCCGGTCTTAACCAGGTTAGCTGACCATCGTGACGGAGCTTTGCCTGACGCTCAACCAGCCTATGAGACAGGTAAATCGGGAGTGGCATTAAAGTCGACGTTTCATCGCATGCATAGCCAAACATCAAACCCTGATCTCCCGCTCCTTGGCTCAGGTCATCGTCATAAGCCTTATTCACACCCTGAGCGATGTCTGGGGACTGCTTATCATAGGCAACTAAAACCGCACATCCTTTGTAGTCAATGCCGTATTCGGTGTTGTCATAACCAATCTGCTGCAGAACATCTCGAGTGACCTTGATGTAATCAACATTGGCATTGGTGGTGATCTCACCCGCCAACACAACAAGACCTGTGTTGCAGAGCGTCTCAGCCGCGACACGAGAGTGCTTATCCTGTGCCAAAATAGCGTCAAGAATCGCGTCAGAGATTTGATCAGAAACCTTATCAGGATGACCTTCCGATACAGACTCGGAAGTGAAGAAGTAATCGTTGCTCACAGAGTAGAAGACCCCAATTCAGACAAAAGAAGGGGATTTTAACCTCCATTGATGGTTTTACAAACATGTTTTATGCACATAAAACTCACAAACCGAACGAGTAACGAGGCACATTTGTGCCTCTTTGACAGGCTAGAGTCGCAATTATGCTATTCTCCCAAGGGTTAAAGGGAAGGAGCAACGATATCCATCACCTCAACTTCATCGTAAAAAAGTTCACTCAGAGAGCGCCATGGAAAAACCTTATATCCTGCATATGTTCACGCCAGAAAAGAATTTGAGCCCATTCGATGTCAATATGGCCCTCGATGCGGGATGGACATCGGCAATCCCATACGTTGGTGTACAGGCCGATGAAATTCAAGCTCTAGTTCAGGACACTATTTTTTCTCGAAGCCCATCAGGACTGAAGCGGACTGGGATTTTTATTGGTGGTCGGGACGCCAAATCATCCATTGAAATGCTTCGATCAGCCTGTAAATCCATGGTTCCACCTTTTGAGGTATCAGCCTTTGCTGACCCAAGCGGAGCTTTTACCACGGCCGCTGCGATGGTTGCCGCAGTGGAACGCGAGCTTGAAACCAAGTTCCACACGAACCTTGAAGGCAAAGTTGTTTTAGCTCTGGGCGGCACAGGTCCAGTTGGCCAAATTGCCGCCACATTGGCCGCCCAAGCCGGAGCAAAAGTCACTATTATTGGCCGCCAGATTGAGAAAGCAAAAGCCATAGCAGGTCTTTGCAATACTGAATTCGGTGACGGTCAAATCTCTATCGAGGGTGATGCTGATGCCAACAAAGGTTTACTCATGGAGGAGGCTGATGTCGTATTTGCGACCGCCGCCGCAGGCATTCAGGTATTGAGCTCAGAACTGGTAGCCTCCGCTCCGCTTCTGAAAGTCGCAGCCGATGTGAATGCGGTCCCCCCATCTGGAATCGCAGGTTTGGATGCACACCACAGAGGCAATCCAATAGCGGGATCCCTCCATGGGGCCGTTGGTGTTGGAGCTCTTGCGATAGGTAACATCAAATACAAAACCCAAAGCGCGCTCCTCAAGAAGATGAAAGAGTCGAACCAACCGGTATATCTCAGCTTCGAGGATGCATTTGAGATTGCTCGAGGTTTTGCCCAAAACAACTGATTCCCAATCAGCCAGGATGGGAAGATTAACTTGATTTAACTGCGACAAAGATTTTCGACTCGGCGGAACTATGGATAAGACGGATAAGCGTAGCGTATTACATATGCTGGACCCCATGCCTCATGTGAGCCCATTTGATATCAATATGGCCGTGGACGGCGGCTTTGACCTAGTTTTTCCATTTAATAACGTCCAGCTAGATCAAGTTACCCCGTTGGTCCAAGATGCCATCTTTTCACGCGGCCCATCAGGGGTGAAGCGAACGGGCATTTTCATTGGCGGGAGGGACATTGGCATGGCCCTTAACATGCTCGAAACAGCCCAAAAGGCCATGGTTCCTCCATTTGAGGTATCTGTTCTGGCCGATCCGAGCGGTGCGTTCACCACGGCGGCAGCACTCGTAGCCTGCGTAGAAAGACAGCTTAAATCTAAACATGCGCTTAGCCTAAGTGGACTTAACACAGTCGTATTTGGAGGCACAGGGCCTGTCGGGATTGCTACGGGCGTCATCGCATCTCTTGCCGGTGCAGACGTAACCATAGTTGATCCTTTCAACATTGATAATGCTCTTGCAAAGGCCAATGAATATAACCAACGCTGCGAGTCGAATTTAATTGGAACCTATGCGAGTTCAGATGCTGACAAAGCGAGGCTAATCAGTCATGCAGACATCGTCTTCTGCACCGCTAAAGCAGGAGTTCAGGTTTTAAGTTCAGACGTATTGAAAGATGCAACCAAACTAAAGGTGGCTGGGGATGTGAATGCCGTTCCTCCTCTGGGCATTGAGGGGATCAAAAGAACTCATGATGGTGAGCCGATGGTACATGCGATCAATTCACATGGCGCTGTGGGCATTGGATCTCTGGCCATCGGCGACATCAAATATAAGCTTCAAAACGCGCTATTGGTCTCAATGCTGAATACCGAAAATCCCGTATTCTTAGAATTTAGAGCCGCTTTCAAGCTCGCCAGAGACTTGGTTTAACTTCATTTCGGTTCCAATCATTTGAATCTCTTAAGACGATACCTGTTTTTTATCCTGATGACAGCAGAAAATCGTTCGCTTATTTGATCTAGATCAAATAAGCAAATCCATCAGCCGTTTACAGTTCTCTCGCACCCCGTTTTTGGGGCACAAAAGAAGAACAAGTGAGGCAAAAAAAATGGAACAAGAGAAAGACTTTTTTTGGTACTACATTGGTGGTTTAGTTTTGTCGGTTATAGTTGTCCTTTCCATGGTAAAAGGCAGCGAGCACGATAAGTACGCAACGGCCGCTAAGGCTATTGCAGAGGACTCATCCAACTCAGCTTATAAACACGCTCCTTAATACCCAATAGATCGTCTGCTTCTCCCCTATCGATTTAGGGGGAAGCAGACGAGCGTTACAACGCGCCCTCCCCCAAACAATTAAGCTCATCACCCCATCCCATTAGGTCTCAGACTCGAGGGTAAGAGGGTTGACTTAAATGATTTACCAAACTAGTGTTACCAGCAAATAAGGTAACGAATGCTTAGATGACACCCTCCCGATCCAAGGTAGAAAAAAAGGTTGCTTGCGGTGATTGCAACCTAAACCGCATATGCATCCCCCATGGAATGAAGCCCGATGAGGTCGAGTTTATCGGTGCCGCAGTGAAGAGAAATCGAACCATCCAAAAGGGTGAGATAATCTACAGAGCAGGTGAAACATTTACTGGCATTTTTGCTATGAAATCTGGCACTGCAAAGCTTGTTCACACAGATGAGTTAGGTAATGAGACGATCATAGCTATTTTGTTGCCAGGCGAACTTTTAGGCTTTGATGGGATTTCGTCTGGGCGTTATTTGTGTTCATTGGTCGCACTCGAAAGCAGCAGCTACTGTGAGCTAGGCACCAATGAACTCGATCTGTTGCACCAGAAGCTCCCCAACCTCCATCAAATCCTGCTACAAAGGACAGGCGATCAATTCAACCAAAGCATTTACAGAATTGCTCAGAGTCAACGTTCGGCCGATGTTCGGCTTGCGACATTCCTTCTTGAGCTGGCTGAAAGATATCGGCTTAGAGGCTTCTCTCCAGAGCTTATTCACCTAAGCCTGACTCGCCAAGAAATGGGCAACCACTTAGGCCTTGCCCTTGAGACAATCAGCCGCATTCTTGGTAGGTTTGAGTCTGCCACTTTCATAAAAGTGGAAAAGAAGTTTATCCATATCTTAGACGCGGATGGTCTAAGACGCATTGGCAGCTAGGCAATAGAGAAATCTTGAGTGTTCTCTGGGTTGTTTCAGGGCCGATGGGTCTTCAGTTCTTTTGTTTCACACTGTTACAATCCTGACTTTGATCGTCAGAGACATTAATGATGAAAAATAAATACAAGAAAACATGCTCCGCTTTTAAGCTGATCGCACTGTCTGTCGTTGCAGGATTTTCTTATCAAGCCAGTGCTAATACTTATGTTAACAAGGAGGACCATGGCACCTTTGAGCGTCGATTCGCCGATATGTGCGTAGAAAAGGAAAAGGCTGACCTCAAAGGTTCCGGTGTTTTGCTGGCTGAAGTCATCAGCCTATGTGAGTGCATTGCATTGGAGGAAAGCAAACGAGTTACCAGCGAAGAAGTGCGGGAAGTTAAAGAAGGACATTTTCCCGCATCTCTTATGATGAAAAGTAACGCTGCCACCTACTCTTGCGTCAATAAGCCTCAATAATACGGATTTTTGACGAGCCGTTTAGGTCTTGTGCCTAAACGGCTTAGGTCTATTGGAAACTAAGCTATCAACAAGTCACAAACCGAACTTTCCCTACCAATCGTCTTTTCAGCAACTCATATCAGTTCATCAAGAACTAGACGGACATACGTGATCGTAAATAGGCCTTTAGAAGGCCCCCATAATAATTGACTATTTTGCTAGGATATGTGAGTCTGATTCGACTAAATTGGAACATTTGATCAGGAGATAGTCGGTGCGACTAACAACGAAAGGCCGCTATGCTGTAACCGCCATGCTTGACTTGGCTTATCACAGCGAGAAAAAGCCTGTAACCCTCACCGATATAGCAAAGAGGCAGGAGATATCCTTGTCTTACCTTGAGCAGCTTTTTGCGAGGCTTCGACGCTGTAACATGGTTGAAGGAGTGAGAGGTCCAGGGGGTGGTTACCAGCTTAGCAAAAAAGCAAACGCAATCAGTATTGCGGAAATTATAGCTGCCGTTGACGAAACTATTGACTCTACCCGCTGCGGCGGGAAGGCTAATTGCCAAAACTCTGAGCCTTGCTTGACCCATGACCTATGGTCTGGCTTAAGCGATCAAATACGCACTTATCTAGACTCCATCACTCTCCAAGATGTGTTGGATAGAAAGTGCGTACAAAAGGTAGCCGAGCGCCAGGATCAGAACTTAGCGGCAAAGATCATAGCAGCCCCCATTCAAAGGGGCGTTCGAATCTAATGAACTGCAGAAATGATTTATTTAGACCACAACGCCACAACACCGATGGACGAGCGGGTGCTGGAAGCCATGCTTCCATTTCAAACCAAGTTTTTTGCAAATGCCTCATCCATCTATAAGATTGGTCGACTGAGTCGATCGGCGATTGACACGGCTCGAGAACAGATCGCGTCACTTGTTCAGTGTGATCCCCGTGAAGTTATTTTCACTAGCGGTGGAAGCGAAGCAAATAACATGGCCATTAAGGGCATGGCATCAGCTCGTCCATTCAGCACCATCATTTCAAACACAACAGAACATCCGTCAGTTACGAAGCCGATTGCGGCCTTGGAGAAGAGCGGGTGGCCTTTAATTACTTTACTGGTTGACTGGAACGGCAAACCGGACTTCTCTCAACTCCATGATTTAGAAGCTCATAATCTTGGCTTTAGCGTTCTTATGCATGCCAATAATGAGACTGGCATCATAAATGATGTAGCCAGGTTCGCATTTGAAATCGGCAAACATGGGGGGTGGCTCCATGTGGATGCTGTGCAAACGGTCGGCAAGATCCCTGTCAATTTTCATGGCATTGGAGCCCAATCGATGTCCATATCCGCGCATAAAATCAACGGACCAAAGGGGGTGGGCTCACTAATTCTTGATTCATCCTTGGATATCGACCCCCTTATTCGCGGGGGATCACAAGAAAAAGGCCTTAGAGCTGGAACAGAAAACGTCGCGGGCATTGTAGGGTTTGGAAGAGCGGCCGAAATAGCCCTGAATGAGCTAGATGTTCGCGCGAGCTTTTGTCAAAAACTCAGAGATAAAATAGAAATGGCCTTTAGCTCGGAAAGCCATATATGCATTCACGCCCGTCATACTGATCGCCTGCCAAACACCCTTCAATTTAGTCTTAAAGGCTATGACGGTGAAATGATTGTAATGTTAATGGACAAAATGGGATTCGCGGTTTCAAGTGGATCAGCTTGTTCAAACTTAGAAAGCGGCTCCAGACCCGTTCTGGCGGCTATGGGAGTCGAATACGAACTAGCACGGAGCGCGGTTCGAATTAGTCTAGGACAAGGCAATACAGAATCTGAGATCGATCAGTTTATTAAGACCATAAAGCAACTGGTCCACTAACATAAACCAGAATTCAGAAATAAACTTTCATGCGAGGACAACATGACTCTTACCATCACACAAAGTGCCGCTGAGCAAGTTGAGAAGCAACTTATGAAACGCGGGCATGGCATCGGCTTGAAACTTGGCATCAAAAAATCAGGCTGCACGGGATTTTCTTATGTGATTGATTATGCAGACAATCTTACAAGCGATGATCTGGTTTTCGATCAACGCGGGATTAAGATCGTGGTCAGCCAGAATGACTGGCCGTATCTAGAGGGGATAAACATCGATTTTCGGCGAGAAGGCATTAGCGAGGCCTTTAAATTCGAAAACCCAAATATTAAGGCCATGTGCGGATGTGGCGAAAGCTTTGCCGTTTGAAAAAGAAGTTGTAATTCCGGCGAGTTGCAACCTTTAATCGGTTATTTCCTGTAGAATTGGTCGGTTACCCCGACCCGTGTTGGGATTAAATAAGTTAACCCCCATTCAGATCTCAGGAGAATCCATGGCGATTGAACGCACCATTTCTATTATTAAGCCTGATGCCGTAGCCAAAAACGTCATTGGTGAAATCTACAGCCGTTTCGAGAAGGCTGGTCTAAAGATTGTTGCTGCAAAAATGGCCCATCTTTCCCGCGCACAAGCAGAAGGATTTTATTCCGTTCACAAAGAGCGGCCCTTCTTTAAAGATCTTGTAGATTTCATGATTTCAGGCCCCGTCATAATTCAGGTTCTTGAGGGCGAGAACGCAATCGCGAAGAACAGAGAGGTCATGGGCGCAACTAATCCAAAGGATGCCGCACCAGGCACCATCCGAGCCGATTTTGCTGACAGCATAGATGAAAACGCCGTTCATGGATCCGATGGTACCGATACGGCCGCACAAGAAATAGCGTACTTTTTCGAGCCGAATGAACTCTGCGCTAGAACTCGATAAGCGAGCCAACAAACTCAATCTACTTGGTCTCGACAGGAAGGCTATGGAAGCCTTCTGTGTCGAGATCGGGGAGAAGCCCTTTCGCTCTGTACAGATTCTTCAATGGATTCACCAGAGGGGCGTCAGTGATTTTGAGGCAATGACAAACCTCAGCCGAAACTTTCGAGCGCAACTGAATGACTCTTGCGAAATTCGAGCGCCCGAGATTGTTCTTGAGCAAATATCAAGCGACGGTACTTGCAAATGGGTGCTAAAAACGGATGAGAACAATCGTGTTGAAACGGTTTTCATACCCGAAGAAGGAAGAGGTACCCTGTGCGTCTCTTCTCAAGTCGGTTGCGCACTTGAATGTTCGTTTTGTTCTACGGCTAAACAAGGCTTTAATAGAAACCTAAGTACGGCAGAGATTATAGGTCAGCTCTGGGTCGCTCAGCGTGAACTGGGCATTGGGGCTGTGACCAACGTAGTGTTAATGGGAATGGGAGAGCCTTTGCTGAATTACAGTAACGTCGTATCTGCCATCAACCTAATGCTTGATGACTATAGTTACTGTTTATCTAAGAGAAAAGTGACCCTAAGCACCTCGGGGGTTGTCCCGGCGCTCGACCGTTTAGCTGAAGTGTGTGACGTCAGTCTGGCTATTTCTCTGCATGCTCCAAACAATGAACTTAGAGATCAATTAGTTCCGATAAACCAGAAATACCCGATTGAACAACTGCTTGCGGCATGCAAACGCTATGTAGGTCATGATACAAGGAGAAAGGTGACTATAGAGTATGTCATGCTGGAAAACATCAATGACTCACCATCAGATGCCCGACAGCTTCTACGCATACTAAGCCAAGTACCCTGCAAAGTTAACCTGATCCCCTTTAATCCTTTTCCCGGCACAATCTACAACTGCTCGAATATGAGCACGATTAGAACGTTTAGCGAAATTCTCCAAAAAGGTGGTCTTATAACCACCATTCGAAAAACACGTGGGGAAGATATCGACGCCGCATGCGGGCAACTTGTGGGAAAAGTCGATGACAAGACGCGGCGCAGAATTAGACTTGACGCCGCAGGCTAAGAACATTCTTCCGGCCAGAATCCTGACGGCACGCGATTAAAGCAATAGGAAATTAACATGGCTGATAAAATTCAGGCGATTAGAGGAATGCATGACATTCTTCCAGACCAAACACCAAAATGGCAATACGTAGAGCGCACTCTTCATGGAGTGATGGCTGAGTATGGCTATCAAGAAATCCGTTTACCAATTGTTGAGAAAACGGATCTTTTCAAACGCTCTATAGGCGAAGTTACAGATATCGTCGAAAAGGAAATGTATACTTTTGAAGACCGCAATGGTGACTCGTTGACCCTTCGCCCAGAGGGAACAGCAGGTTGCCTTAGAGCCTGCCTTGAGCATGGATTGCTTCATAATCAAACTCAACGACTTTGGTATACGGGACCGATGTTCCGCCATGAACGCCCGCAAAAGGGCCGATACAGACAATTCCATCAAGTTGGAGTTGAAGCCTATGGCATGCCCGGACCTGACATTGATGTGGAGTTGATTTTGCTGTGCAGAAGACTTTGGCGCGCATTAGGGATTGAGCAGAAACTAGAACTCCAAATAAACTCTCTTGGAACAACTGAAGAGCGGGTCGAGTATCGGGCCAAACTTGTTGATTATCTTCGGAAACACCACGAAGCACTCGACGAGGACAGCAAGAGGCGATTGGAAACCAATCCACTAAGGATTCTAGACAGCAAAAATCCTGCGTTAAAAGAAATTATCCAAGCCGCCCCGGTTCTAACTGATCAATTGAACGCGGCTTCAAAACGGCATTTCGAATATCTCTGCCAAATACTTGATGAAGCGAGTGTTCCTTATACAATAAATCCTCGCCTGGTCCGTGGACTCGACTACTATTCTAGAACCGTGTTCGAATGGGTAACCGAAGAATTGGGCGCTCAAGGTACCGTGTGTGCAGGTGGACGCTATGATGGTTTGGTCGATCAACTGGGAGGAAAAGATTCCACCGCGGTTGGTTTCGCTTTGGGTATGGAGAGACTAATAGAACTCGTAGAAGCCAACCAATGGAATAGGGAAGAGCCACAGAACGCTATCTTTTTAATCGCTGTCGGCGAAGATGCTCAAAGAGTGGCGCATGGGCTCGCAGAGAAACTGAGAGATGCGACAGATCAGCTAAAACTGCAAGTCAATTGTGGCGGTGGTAGCTTTAAGACCCAGTTTAAAAGGGCCGACAAAAGCGGTGCGAAGTATGCCTTGATTTTGGGAGATGATGAAGTAAGAGACAGTACTATAAGCCTTAAACCACTCCGAACAACTGATCAGCAGGTCACCTACAGCCACGAACAAATTATCCATTTTCTGAATAACCTGAATTAATTCTAAGAGGTTGACATGGAAACTTACGCAACAGAAGAAGAACGACTTGAAGCCTTACAGCGCTGGTGGAAAGAGAACAAACAATCCTTATTTGTTGGTTTGCTGTTAGGCCTAGCCATACTTGGAGCTTGGAAGGTCTGGCAAAGCCATCGCCAATCCAAGATTCAAGAAGCCTCTGTGCTCTATCATCAATTGATTGAAGCCACGCAACAAAAACAGACAGACGCTTCAATGAAGCTGGGATACAGACTGGTTCAACAATACCCATCTACCCCCTACTCGCAGTATGCGCAACTATTTGTTGCCAAGACAAAAGTCGAATCTGGTGACCTAAAGGGTGCGAAACAAACCCTTGAGGACGCGATGAGGCTTGCTGATGATGGTGCGATGAAGGCCCTTGTCCGGCTCAGGTTAGGAAGGGTGATGCTAGCTTTAGGTGAAGTGGACAACGCATTGAAGTTAATCAATGAAACATCGGAGAAATCACAGGGCAAGCTATCCGGACTTTATGAAGAACTAAAGGGTGATCTTTACATGGCCAATAACCGTGCCGAGGATGCGCGTAAGGCTTATGAAAAATCGAAAGCTCTTGGCGAAAATACACCGCTATTAGACCTGAAGCTCAACGATATGCCTGTGCCTCAATAATGCGCTTAAGACTCTTTTTACTCCTTTTCTCACTGCTATCAGGATGTGGACAGTTCGATCAGATTAAGAATCTAATGTCTGCCGCTCAAGGCCTTTTAGGTGGCACGGATAATTCTGAGCCGCCACAAGAGCTGTCAGAAGACTTTGAGCCTACCCTAAAAATGACTGTCCTATGGAAAACATCTGTAGGAAAAGGCTATAACGGCAAGGTCGTAAACCTCATTCCCGGCGTTACTGAGAACGTCGTTTACGCTGCCGCTCAAGAAGGCGCAGTTGAAGCCTACAATCGTCAGAACGGGGACTTAATCTGGAGTGTTGATACCGACACGGGGTTATCTTCAGGTCCGATAGCCATTGGCGACAAACTTTTAATCGGAACCAATAATGCAGAACTGATTGCTCTTAGTAGCCTGGATGGATCTATCCAATGGAAAACCATTCTTTCAAGTGAAGTACTCGCGCTACCCCGAGTTAAGAGGAACATGGTTGTTGCTCGAACCACAGATGGTCGACTGTTTGGAGTCGATTTGAATACAGGAAGCATCCGATGGTCCCACGAAAGAATCATACCGGCACTCTCGGTAAGAAGCCTTGGCTCCCCAACGATTGCTGATGACGTCGTTTTAGATGGCTTTGGCGGGGGAAAGCTGATTGCACTTGGTCTAAATGATGGCAAGCCCGCATGGGAATCAACCACGGCCGTGCCCAGAGGAAGATCTGAAGTCGAACGATTAGTTGAGTTAAATGCCGATCCTTTAATCAAAGGCGATTTGGCTTTTGTGACGGGTTTTCAGGCTGGCGTTTCGGCTGTCGCCCTGAATGATGGCGACGTTCAGTGGCGTCAAAGCAAACTTTACTCGAGTCATGCGCTCATTGCCGGTAAACGTTCCCTGTTCCTTAGTGACGCGAATAGCGATATTTGGGAACTCGACATTAAGAATGGAGCCGACATGTGGAAACAGGCTGACCTCCATCAAAGGCGGCTTACCGTCCCCGCTCTAGTGAAAAACCATTTGGTCGTAGGTGACTTTGAGGGCTATCTGCATGCTGTATCGGCTGATGATGGCCGTCTGATTGGACGCTTAGAAATCGATGACACCCCAATTCAGGCAACACCCGTTGTCTTCAATGGCACTATCTATGCCTACACCTCCGGTGGTGTTCTGGCCGCTATAGAGATTGACTGATATGTTACCTGTCGTTGCACTAGTTGGCCGACCCAATGTTGGCAAATCAACCCTATTTAACTACCTGACACGCTCAAGGGATGCTTTGGTAGCAGACTTTCCTGGACTCACCCGAGATAGACAATACGGACGAGTAAAAAGAGGCCAACGAGACTATTTTGTTGTCGACACAGGCGGTATTGTCGAAACCGACACAGGCATCGATGAACAGGCCATGCGGCAGGTGCAAATTGCGCTTAAAGAAGCCGACATCATCCTTTTTCTTGTGGATGCTCGAGATGGACTGAATGTTGGAGATGAGGCTATCGCGATGCGCCTCAGACGGACGGGAAAACCCGTTGTCATTGCTGCAAATAAAATTGATCAAGCAAGTCTTTTGGATTCCATAGGTGAGTTCCACGCGCTGGGTCTAGGTGACCCTCACGCCATCTCTGCTTCTCATGCCAAAGGCATTGATGATCTGCTAGACACTTTAGAAAAGCAGCTACCCACTCAAGAAAACGATGGGGATGAAGAAGGCTGTGGGATAAGAATCGCCGTAGTTGGACGACCCAACGTTGGAAAGTCGACATTAGTCAATCGCATTCTGGGTGAGGAACGAGTGGTCGTATATGATCAGCCCGGCACGACTCGAGATAGCGTTGAGATAGACTTCGAACGGCATGGCAAGCACTTCATACTGATCGATACCGCAGGCATTAGAAGGCGGGGGCGCGTTGCTGAAGTCATAGAGAAGTTCAGTGTTATTAAAGCCCTTCAAGCTATAGAGAAAGCTCATGTTGTCATTTACCTGATTGACTCAAGAGAGGGTGTAACAGATCAAGATGCCAATCTTTTGGGTATGGTTCTGGAGATAGGGCGTGGTCTTATCATAGGACTAAACAAATGGGATGGGATGTCGGAAGACCAAAAAAATGAAACAAAGCGTCAGCTTGATTTGAAGCTCATGTTTGTTGATTTCTCTGAGAAGTACTTCATCTCAGCTCTTCATGGCACAGGTGTTGGTAATCTTTTTGACGCTGTAGAAGAGGTCTATGCATCGACCATGACCGATATGGGCACATCTAGGCTCACTCGAATACTTCAAGAATCTGTTGCAGCACATCAGCCCCCCTTGGTTCGAGGAAGACGCATTAAGCTTAAGTACGCTCATCAAGGTGGAACCAACCCTCCTACAATTGTCATTCATGGTAACCAAACCGATGAAATTCCTGGCAGTTACAAAAGGTTCTTGATCAACAGCTTTCGGGAAGCACTAGATATCACGGGTACACCCATTAAAATCGAGTTTCGTGGAAGCGATAACCCTTTCAAAGGCAAAAGAAACGTACTGACGGAAAGGCAGATAAAGAAAAGAAGACGACTTATCCGCCATGTAAAGTAGCTAGAGTTTATGCCCCATCGCCAAAAATTCTTACCAGTGGGCCAAAACTGACATCATCAAAATACGTCTAAAAACCCAACAAGAGTGTCAAGGTGCGTTCAATTCTTCGCCCGGAATAACAAGAGTACGCATAGGCTCGCTGACTGCCTTACCAGGTGTTTTTTCTACATCTCTACGCGGCGCGTTACCGGAGGTACCTGATTGGTCCGTTGGTTGCGCTAGCCTTGGGGACGGATAATTCGAACTTGAAAAGCCTCTCTGCCCCAGGCAATCACGAAACATAGCCGAGGTCGGCGGCTTAAGTGTCTTTACTCCTTTAGCCGAAATTGTGGGAACCTCCTTCTGGCATTTAACCAAAGCTCGAAGCAGTGGATCTGAACTTGCTTCCTGTTGGTAACCTAAGTCCTCCATACACATCAAGTAACCCGTCTCATCGATGCTAGCTGCTAGGTCTGGAAAACTCGTCGTCGATTTGTCTCCAGGATTCTTGCCACGACATATCTGAGCGTCATGATAATACGGTGTCGTTTTGACCGAATTAATCTGACTTGGATCATCACCCAAACAATGGTTAGACAAGAAGAAACCACTCACCAAGCACAAAGGCATCAAAAAGCCCCTTTTGGATGCTAGCACCCTGTTAGAACCCTCTGCAGTGGAAGGCCTTCGGAACACAATATACATAAAAATCACCGTATCCAATCAAACAAACGTAGTAAATTAAGCGTTCAATTACATCACTAATGCATCCTCGTTTAGCTACCAGAACATTTACACCTGATGTTCTCGATGAATCTGATGAAGCTATTTCGAGTTCGTTATCTATAGAACCACCAATGAATACTTTATGAGGCTACAATAACCGGTTTTACAGTCGCTTTAAACACGTGGAATGAAAGTCCTGCATTGCTCATGGATACCAGAGATAACCGATGCGTTCATCCAGCAAGGCGACTTCTGGGTATGGGTGGAAGACGAAACAGAATCCAGCCACTCAGCCTCACATCGACATCCTAGATGCCTCGCAAAAAGCGATCTAATAGATCTGTTCGAATCTACGCTTGGTTTGACTGTTTCAGCTTATGAAAGACGGTTTAATTTTGCAAACCAAAATCTCGCCTTGCCCACAGCAAATAATGCACCCCTCTTTTCACCCGAATTCGAGCATGGAGCCGATAACTTAGTCACGACTGCTGTTCTGAAAACCTGGGAAGTAGATGCTTACAGACAAACTCGCCCTATTAACCAGCTTGCTGACCTTAGATTCCTTGCCCTTTGCCATGGACATGATCATAGATTAGCTGCCGACTTCCAATTCTGGTTTCACCTAACTCAGTCAGTCAAGAAACTCATTCTTAGGGACCGCTATATACCCGCTCTGATCTATAAGCAGATGGAGTATGAACAGTACGAACTTTACGCGGGCTGGGAAATCGTTTCCGAGAGTCTGGATAAACTCGTTCTAGAAACAGAACTCTTTATGCCGGAAGGATGCGCAGTAGCCGGTGAACAAATCTACAACAAGACCAGTTTAATTAGGCACTGCAGCGAAGTTCTGATACACAGAACCATAACTCAAAGCACGAGTGGAAATAAGCTGGACCGCAGAATACGGGATACCTTTCTAGAAAATGCGCGCCAGGAAATACAGGCGAGATCCCCTTGGAAAATCGACGAGGGCATTCATTTATACTTCGACTGGCTTAAGTGGCGAAAAAGGCTCAATGACCAAAAGAGTCAGGCGGGGTTTACCCTACTTTTCCAACTACAAGAGTCACAAAACGACTTTGATCCTTGGCGTCTAGAGATACTAGTGGCCCCAAAAGAGGATCCATCCTTGCAGCTTTCCCTTTCCAATTATTGGACACTCGATACAAGCTCTCAAAGCAATCTAGCCTCTCTTTGTGGGCCAACTTTTATGCAGAACTTGCTACTCGCTCTCGGTCAAGCTGCACGCATATATGGGCCTCTATGGCTGGGTCTAGATCAGCCTCAACCGACCGGAATAGATCTCACCATTGAAGAGGCCTTCCACTTTCTTCAAAGGGATGCATGGGTCCTTGAAGATGCCGGTTTCACTGTCCTCATACCTGCGTGGTGGTCTCCTCAAGGAAGAAGGAGGGCAAAGATACGTCTTAACACCACCGGAGCGTCAAACTCTGGAGCAAATAGACGCAACACCATGGATTTAAACAGTCTTATTTCTTACAAATATGAGTTTGCCATAGGTGAAGAGCATCTCGATGAAGCTGAATGGGTCCATCTTGTAGAAAGCAAAGCGCCGTTAGTCAGATTCCGGGGGCGATGGTTGGCCCTAGATCGAGACAGAATGAGGGAAATGCTCGATTTTTGGCGTACCCATCAAAAAAATGAAATTGGCATGAGCCTGCCAGAACTCATTCGTAAGTCGGCAGAAGATCCTGAATTTTTTGAGATTGATCCAGTACACGCTCTTTCGAGCATGCTATCTAAATTAAGAGACCATAATCAGCTCGAGCCTACAGATAATCCCGCGGGGCTAAAGGCGGAGCTTCGTGAATATCAGAAGAGAGGCCTAGCGTGGATCGCATTCCTCGAACAACTCGGACTTAATGGATGTTTAGCAGATGACATGGGGCTTGGAAAAACGATTCAGGTCCTTGCGAGACTGATTCAGGAACGTCACAACCAGAAAACCGTGCCACCAACTCTTTTAGTTGCTCCAACATCAGTAATTGGTAATTGGAAAAAAGAGATTGAACGGTTTGCACCCAAACTCAAGGCATTCATTCATCACGGAGCCATTCGTCTCCGAGATATAAAGTCATTTAGTGCATCGTGCCAAGCATATGACGTGGTCATTACCTCTTACGCACTGGCAAGACGCGATGAGAAGTTACTGTCTCATACCCATTGGCATCGGATTGTGCTGGATGAAGCTCAAAACATTAAGAACCCGACTTCGGCCCAGACTAAAGCCGTACTAAAATTAAGCGCCACACATCGTCTAGCTCTTACTGGAACACCAGTTGAAAATCGACTCTTGGATCTTTGGTCGATCTTTAATTTCCTAAATCCTGGTTATCTAGGAAGACAGTCGCAGTTCCGACAAAGGTATGAGCTGCCCATTCAACGTGATAATGATCCTAATCGTGCCGACATTCTGAAGCGCCTCATCGAACCATTCGTTTTAAGGCGAATTAAAACAGATCCTGAGATTATCCGTGACCTACCAGAAAAAATGGAGAACCATCAGTTCTGCAACCTCAGCAAAGAGCAAGCTTCTTTATATGAAGCCGTCGTTCGCGATGTGGAATCCCGGATTGGAAATACCGATGGCGTCAGCAGACAGGGCTTAATTCTTTCAACTCTGACGCGATTAAAACAAATTTGTAATCATCCCTCCCAGTTCCTTCATGACGGTAGCACCTTCTCTTCAGAAAGGTCCCCAAAATTAGAACGATTATGCGATATGCTCAATGATGTCATGGAAGAAGGGGAGAGCGCTTTGGTTTTCACCCAGTTTGCCGAGATAGGTGGCCAGCTTGAAAAATATCTCCGTGTGCGAATGAACTGCCCTGTCTTCTATCTGCACGGAGCCGTTCCGGCATCCAAACGTGAAAGCATGATCGCAGAGTTTCAAGACCTTGAAACAGGGCCTTCTATTTTCCTACTTTCTTTGCGCGCTGGGGGTGTGGGAATTAATCTTACTAAGGCAAATCATGTTTTCCACTTCGATCGATGGTGGAATCCAGCTGTCGAGGACCAAGCAACCGATCGAGCGTTTAGGATCGGTCAACGCAGAGATGTCTTTGTCCATAAGTTCATCACGTTGGGTACTCTTGAGGAAAAAATTGACAGACTGATCGAAGAAAAGAAACAAGTCGCCTCCATGATCGTAGGGAATGATGAATCATGGCTTACTAAGCTAGACAATGAGACCTTTAAGGAGCTGATAGCCCTTAACCGATTCGCAGTGATCGATTAAAGATGCATAAAATGGCAAAAACATGGTGGGGACGAAGGTTCCTAGAGGGTGTAAAACCCTATACAGAACAAGGGCGCCTGACCCGCGGACGTCAATATCTCGCCAATAATCGAATCCTAAAATGGAATGTGAATGGAAACGAGATACATGCCGTTATACGTGGAAAGGCTAACCCCTATCACTTAGCCCAAGAAACTCCAATATACGATGTACGTCTTGAGTTCTTAAAGATCCGGGATGAAGATTGGAACAAAGCATTGGATCTGATTGGAAGCAGAGCCGGTTATATCTCAAGGCTTTTATTCAATGAAATGCCAGATGAACTTGAAACGCCTCTGGCTGAATTAGGTATCAGCTTGCTGCCAACCTACAAGGAGGACATGAAGAGTTCTTGCAGCTGCCCTGACCAAGACTTGCCCTGCAAACATATTGCGGCACTCTATTTCTTGTTAGCATCTAAGCTAGACCATGACCCTTTCTTGCTCTTTGAATTGCGGGGTTTAGGGAGATCGGATCTTATAACGCGCCTTAAAAGTTCAAAACTCGGGGCCGCATTAGCATCCGCTCTCGACGAATCAAACCCAGCGCCCGAGCCTGCTTCATCCTTCTTTACCCGGCCTCAGGTTCAAGACACTTTAAGTGGCCAGATCTCGACAAGAGACTTTTGGAGAGGCAAATCCAAAATTCCTGCCTTTACAGACGCTCCAACGTCGGTGTCCGTCCCTGGTATCTTGATCAGGAAGGGAGGCGACTTTCCAGCATTCTGGCCCAAGGACGAATCCTTCGTAGAGGTCATGGACGACTTTTACAGTGAAGTGCGAAAAGGCGGAAAAAGCTCGCTCAAGTGAGCGGTTAGTGGGCGATAGCCAACAAGATTTCACCCTTGCCCAGCCCACACATGTCTCCTGATAAACGACGCACACGCGCAAAGGTTTCAGCCATTGCAGCAAATGGCGTATCGACCTGAGAGAACCCATTCAGCAACAGAGGAATAAAGCCGAGTGTATGTGTGCCACAATCGTTGAAGGTAACAGGCAACTGCTCCGGTGTCTTAGCCAGTAACAACGTGCCTCTTCCCATAGCATAACCGAGATTCTGCCCTGACTTACCCAAGAGGCCAATCGTTCCGGACACCATTCTCGAGCCAAGATAGTCTCCCGCATCGCCTTCAATCAGGATGGCACCCCTTCGCATATGATCGCCCACTCGATGGCCAACATTTCCTCGCACAACAACGAATCCTCCGGCCATACCCTTTTTATTGCCAGGCAAGCAGGCCCCAAGAAAATCGCCAGCGTTTTTTTCTATATAAATTGTTCCCGCACGCATTTCGCACGCAGCATAGGCATCCACCGAGCCGTTGACTCTGATGACGCCTCCCTTTAGATGCATCCCAACATAACTGCCTGCATCACCCAATACAACGATTTCACCACGCGTCATTCCCCGGCCAACGAAATCCAATTGGGCCGTTGAGCCATGAAACTCTAAAGCCTCTGGATTGCTTCCGGCCACATTGAAAAGGTCTCCCACAGACTTTAGTCGATTACCAACATTTAGGGTCTTCCCAAGAATCTCATCAAAATTCTTTTCTATTAACAAATCAGGCACCAGAGGCGAAACATCTATCCTCTGTTTCGATGGTGTTTTAAGAGTAAAGGTAATCGCTGTCATGCCAGTATCTCCTCTAAGTGGAAGAGGTAAGGACCCAATTTACCTCCATAATTACCCGCACTAATACGATGTATGCCGCTCTTAGGCCCCAGGCTGCAGGCGGCTTTAATACCTACGCGCATGGCTTTGGAAATATCCTCCGCCGTCAGACCGTCAATCACGATCTCCATCACTGACTCAATCTCTGGGCTCAACATGGTCCGAGTCTGACCTTTGAGCGTTGGACAGTAGGCGTCATTCGTAGAAGCATTCAAGGCCTTATACTTAGATCCTACTTTAGAACCTGACCTTACAACGCCCCCTGGGAACGGCATAATGACGTTGGGAAGCGCTTTCATGGCTTCTATTGCTGCCTCGCAAGCCTCTAGCGCCTGTGCTTGGCGTTCAGCAAGAATTAAGAAGTTCCCGCCACCCACCGCATTAACCATTCCGGTCTTCTCTTCACAAAGAAACTCGCCGTCCATAACAGGAACGCGCCAATAACGCCGAGAGTTGATCCTTTTAGAAATTTGGAAACCATCACCAAAGAAACGTAGATTCTTACCTAGAGGAATCTGGTCGCCCTCATGGAGGCCTGAAAACAAAGCACTTGTAGGGCAAGTGAGCACACATTGCCCAGCGCGCGTTTCAACTTGTTTGGCCAAAGTCTTCCCTCCCATGGCGAAGACTAAGATCGAAACCCCGGGGCGCCCATCAGGCGTTTCTCTTGGATCCATTAATCGCTCTATACCCGCCTCACAACCACAGGCTATCACCGAGGTGGCAAACCCAGTCATGGACTGAGCGGCGATGTTGGCCCACTTTTGATTTTGGGCGGTGACAATGATTCGCGTGGCGCGCATTGGAAATGCTTCAGCAAATGTTGCGTCGATCTCTACGCCGTTATAGTTCATTCAGTTATCCTCACACTCACATCCGATCGACTTTAGGCATTTTTGCAGGGATTGACCATGATCTTACTGCGTCCTTCACCCTCTATCTCCCAATCGCGAATGATGAAATTGTCCATATTCATGGTGAGATAGCGATCAAAGTAAGGACGCAAACGGCTCTCGATACTCTGTCGATCGAACTCCGGCTTTACTGTGTGAACATTGCCCCACACAATCTTCACAACCTCACCATCCTTGACCACCAGATCACCGTCTTTAAATACATAATCTGGCTTGGTAAACATGGCTTCCGTGTCTTCCTGTTCAGTATAGACCGTGATATCCGCCGCAGCGCCAATACCTAAATGGCCCCTATCTCGAAGGCCTAGCGTTCTAGCCGCTCCAGCTCTTGTGAGAATCGCGATCTCGTAAAGACTGTACTCGCGGGTGATGCTTCCCAGTGTACTCAATGCAGCCGCGTCCGGATTTACCTTCGATAGCATGTCATTCCTGAAACTTTTATCCATCAACAAGCGAATCAGGTGTGGGTAGGTGGTAAAGGGAGCTCCATTCGGATGATCCGTCGTCAAGAAGATTCTCCAAGGGTCTTCAGCTAAGAGAAATATTTCAAGACCAATACACCACTGCAGAGCGTTAACGAAGTTTTGGTCACGGTATTTGAATGGAACAACACCGCAACCCTCATCACATTCAATGTCCATGCAGACCCATTTATTAGGATGAGCATGGCCCCTATTTCGATACTGCGACATGGAATCGCCTGATGCCGTAACAGTTTGACCAAACATAATCTGGCCTACATCAACGCTGATATTAGGGTATTTATTAATTGCCTCGGCAATTTGAGCCGCACCAGATGAGAATTTTCGATCACCCTCCGTTCCGTAGCTATGGAATTGGATGTGCGTTAAATGCATGGGGAGCCCTTCAACTCCTGCCATGGTATTTAGGGTCGTCTCAATATTTCCTGGCACACCCAAGTTGCAACCGTGCACATGAAGGGGGAACGGCACACCTAATTCGTAGACAGCACGAGCCAAACTTTGCAAAATCTTCCTAGGTGTTACTCCATAGTAGGTGTGAGACTCATCAAGATCCAAAGTTCTCTGATTAAATTTGAACGCGCTGATCCCACCTGGATTAACGACCTTAACACCCATGGTATGACTTGAATGAATAGTCCAAGCAACATAATTGTTAATAACCTCCTGATCAACTCCTGAAGAAAGGAGCCGTAAGAAGAAGTCGTCACTACCCAAAATTACATAACCACCTACATCCAGAAGCGGGACATCAGCCATTTCCATATGGGCTTGTCGGGCATTGTTCGGCAAAATCGCCGGTTCAAATGCAGCGGTATAGCCCATTTCTGCGTATCTATATCCCGTCGTCAGTGTAGAAGGTACAGCGTGCCCAACTCCGGCTCGTTTTAATCCTGACCGCATTACTGGGTCACCTCGATGATCTTCAGGTAAAAGGTTACGAGCGATCGTAACTTTTCCACCACCAATGTGTGTGTGAAGATCTATGGCACCCGCCATAATGACCTTTCCGGAGCAATTAAATTCATAATCTGGCTCAGCTCCGTTGGTATCGCCCAGGGCAACAATACGACCATCACGAACATAGATATCTCTTACCTCCCCATTGATACCATGAGCAGGGTCGTAAACCCGTCCACCCTTGAGTTTAGTCAACATCAGACTGATCTCCATTGTTCGTGGCACACATTTGCCAAAACGATCTCGTTACAAAAAACCCAAAGCTTGCCATTGTCTCGAGCACTAATGCGCGCAACAGGCTACCCGCTTATTAAACTTTCTAGACGCTCCAAAAGGTCAGCGGCACGGGGCAAGCTTGACTCGCGTAACTTATACATAGGCATAGCAACAACGTTGTCACACCGGTACATAAGGCCAGAAAAATCTAGGCCCGGCACCCCAACTGGTATAAAAACATCAGGCTCTTGCTGAAATTTCATCCCGGAACGCCCAAAAACGATAGTAGGGATATTCGAAGGAGGAGGGGGGTTAACGCTTAAACTAGAAACCCAGACCAAACAATCCGCTTCCTCATTCGCCAACAAACGCGAAACACTATTGTGGTAAGGATCGTAATCAGGAAAACCACGAGCATAGCTGACACGAGTAGGAAACCCGCTGATCCAAGCAGCGACCTGACTAGCCGTTCTATCTCCATCTTGACCACCCAAGGGCAATACCGCACATCGAGTTGTCGCGTTTAATGACACTACCGCTTTACATAACTGCTGGGTTGTTAGCTCTGCATGGGGGAAATCAAGCTGTCCTGCCGCCCAAGTCACAACCCCGTAAGTGGAGGCTTTTAGCCGATCAATTACCGCTTTTAGCTCAATCATCGGGATCCCCGCAACATGATCGGCTTGTAAGGGCATATCGGCAGCCAACGCGGCCAGCGCTGCAGCAACTTGGGGGAGATCGTTGGTTTCACAAGGTAATATTTTTGGGGCACGACCATCGGGTGACCATGCGGCCGAGCCTGAAGGTGCTTTGCCAATAAATATAACTTCTCTTTTCTTGGTATCAACACCAAACAGAGTCTCAGCATTCCAGATAAACCTTTCGAAAAACCTAGGGAAATTCGACTCGATATCCGTTCCAAAAGAAACCAAAACCTCAACACGATTCTTAAGCTCGCCTAGGGTTGTCGCCATCCAACCTGAGTCAGCCAGAACCAAAAGATTTCGAAGTCCGCCCTCAGCTCGCATTTGATCAAAAACCCCCCGGGTTTTATCAATAAGCGATAGGGCCGCTCTAGTTTCGGTTACATCGGTGCCAAAACCACTGAAGACTGGGAGCGAGGCGTTTCTAAGAACATCTGCCGCTAAAGCCAAAGCTTCGTCATGAGAGGTCTCCCGACCTCTAATCCGGGGCAACGTATCTATTATGGGTTGCTCAAAGCCAGCAACGGTGACCGGATCACCGTTTTTCAAAACCCGCACATCTTGGCCATTAACTTCAATCGTCAAATCGTCAGAGGCTAAGCCACAGAAGGGGCTCGGTACATTTTCGAAAATATTGGGATGAATAGTCTCGTTCATACCCTCTCCCTAGGATAGTGTTGGGCTATAGTGTGAAAATAAAAACTGGCAAGCTTACCTCGTTCTTCGCCTCGGGAAGCATAGGATTTTCCCTAGGACTTTTCAAGCAGAGACCTTACTATTTTGGGCATTTGACACACTTAAGAGACTCTTGCCGTGGGTAGCAACAACCGACTCTCATGATAAACAGTTGCAAAATTTTAAACCCCAAGTAAGCTTGGATTAAGAATCACTTTCTTCAAGGCTCAATGCACGTTCAAGAATTTTTCATCCGCCTACGCATCGGGCTTGCTCTTCTAGTAGGTTACTTTAGTGGGGAATCGTTGAGGTCGATTTCTGGAGAACACGCCTCTGAGTTCTTTGTTTTAGGTTTTTCCTTAGGCGTCATCGTTGTTCATGGATTTTACTGGGTTTGCCGTCAATATAAATATCGCGGCTAAATATTTCCTATTCGCGGTAGATTAGACGGTTATCCCTTATATAGGGACTCTAATTCCAAGGGTTTTTCCTTAGAATCGGTTAGCCTGCTGTCCCGTTCAGCCAAATAGTCCGCAAAACTTGTCCAAAAGAATACACCCTGCCATTGCTCAGGTGTGAACGCAAATATAGCCCGATTTAGCTTATCGAGCTCAACCCTCAAATTGCCATTAAAAAAGTCGTCGATCTCACTCAATTTGAGACCTGGCTCTTTTGCGCTAAACCATAACAGCAGTAAACGACGTGCCTGAATCGGATCGTTCATAAGGCAGGCTTTTTCCAAATCAGCAAGGGTCGCATCTTTCTTTCCGCCGCTGAACACGGCCTTAGTGTGCAGACCTTCCTTTAGGGACCCTCTTCGTCTAAGAAGTTTAAAGGCCACAACCGTCAAAATAAGCACTAAACCGATGATAATCGCCGATCTGACCAGCCAAGGGGAACTAAGAAAATTAGGTTTTGTGATCTTAAGGGCAAGGTCTGAATCTTGTGAGTCATCTTTATCGTGCGCTTCAGAAGGTGGTACATTTTTTTCTGGCTTACTTCCCCCCCCCGCAACCTGAGGCATTACCGTGAATGTCTGTTCAGGGAGACGCGCATACTCCATCTTATCCGTCTTGGTATTCCACCAAGGAATTTCAATTGAAGCCAAGTGGTATTCACCGGGAGACGAACCGATAAACGCCGTTTTTTGTTGCCGACTACTGACAAATCCCGAATTCAGTTTTTGCTCCTTTGGCACGCCCTGATCAGGATACTGCCTTACTTCTTTTGACAATAAATCATCACGAACAAGCTCTGGCAAAACGCCTAATGTTGTCCCCTCAGAAACCAAATTGATAGTCCGAGAAATAGGGTCTCCAACGGCCACAGACATTGAGGAGCTTGACCACTGACCAGTTAAATCAAGCTTAGTAGCAGGAAGCCATTGTTTGCCAGTGAACTGAGGTGGGATCGGTCGAACGTTTAAATTGACTGGCTCGGAATGAAAGCGCTGAGGCTTTGAACTTGGCTGAAAAGTAGGATTAAAAATAGTTCCTGAAACCGAAGCCACTTGGGCGGTTAGATTTACCGGCTGAATCGTGAGGCGACCACTTTTTTGCGGAAAAACTGCGTATTTGCGTTCGTCTACTTTAAACTGTACCCCATCGCGTTCATCCACATATTCTCGGTCGTCATCAAGCTTTTCCACCAAGGCACCTTCAACCTCGGGTTGACCTAACTCACCGCTAAAAGGGACCCGAGTCAACACTCGCACAGTGTATAAAACTTGAGCCTGAACGTAAGGGTTCTTGGGATTTGCCTCAACCTCAAGAAAGATATTGGCATCGCCACCCTGCTTCCCCTGCACCGCACCATAAGTTACGTTAACGATGAATGGGTTTGAATGGTCTTTACCAAAGCTTATGACCGGAATCTCAAGCTTACCCGGTTTCTTGGCAATGACTGAAACCTGCCAAATCATTTTTCGGCTGGCCTGTCCATTATTTAGACTGAATTGTTTACTCTGACCTTGACTTAATACTTCATAGTTGATTGATAACGGCGTGAAGTCGGGCGATCCATCAGGAATATCATCCGCAGTAAAAGTGATCGTAAAGGCTTCGCTGACAGGCACGGGATTCCTATCCAGACTCACGTCAATATTCGCAGCTGATACGTCATGCCCTCCAAGGAAAAATGCCAGAATGACGACCTTTAAAAGTCGCGAACACCCTCGGATTCGCGTTACGATTACCATCATGGAGAGCCCTCTAGCCCTTTATTCTGCTGGCGCTGTCGATATTGATAATAGAACTTTCTCTTTAATAGCCCGCCTGGATCATCTGGAATCCGATTAAGCCACTGGTTTTCTGATTGCTGATTTTCGTCGGGCGTGGTGTTTGATTTATCTGCTTGTCCCTGAGGTTTTGAACTCTCGGGTGCGCCGCCTTGATTAGGTGGCGGCGTTTCAGCGGGAGGGCTTTCTTCCCCAGAACCATCCTTCTGATCTGCTGAATTAGGCTTAGGGGGTTTATCGTGATTGTCATCAGACCCCTTGGGAGGCTCTTGGCTTCCTGATGGAGGTTTCTCTTTATCTTGCGACTTCGGGGGAGGGTTTTGGTCGTTTGAATCACCCTGCCCTTTGTTGTCCTCTTTAGAATCCTTCCCTTTGTCTTTATCCTTCTTATCGTCACCATCTTTTGGTGGAGGCGTCTGATTCTGACCACCATCCGGTTTTTTTGGGCTATCGGAAGGATCTTTTTTGTCGTCCTTTTTGTTGTCTTGAGGTTTTTTGTCTTCTTGTTTTTTCTTCAATGCCTCCTCAACCAGCTTACGGTTATATAACGTATCTTCATCACCTGGCTTCTGAGTTAATGTACGATCATAGGCCGTTAAGGCCTTCTCCAGCTCACCCTGCTTAGCAAGCGCATTCCCTCTGTTGTAATTACCCAAAGGGTTATCAAAGGCCTCTAGTTTTTTTTCAGCTTCGACAAAATCCCCTTTGCGATATTGAGCTACGGCTTGCCATGAAGGATCCTGAAAATGCTCTGCCGCAGAAGCTGCATCCCCTGCGTTAAGCTCCTGACTCCCCCGTTGGTCCGGTGTAAGCCAAAGATCCTTCCATTCAAAAGCATTGGCTGGCTTTGATAGAGGGAAGAAACTTACGATCACAACAGTCAATAACCAGCCTCTTCTAAAACCTAAAAGGGAAACGGCTAACAAAATGGGTAAAAGCCACACCCCGCCCTCCCGCCATATTTCCATATGGACTTCAGAACCAGACTGTTGATCCGGTGCTGAGTGGCGGTTTACAAACTTTAAAATCGCATCAACATCTTCTGAGCCACTATCAATGCTGTGATACAAACCTCCGGAGGCTTGAGCGAGGTCCCATAGTGGCTTAACGTCCAGGCGTGAAATGAGTGTGGCCCCCTGCTTATCCTTCATAAACCCACCATCAGGCAATGGCACAGGAGCCCCTTCTTTACTTGCAACGCCTAGGACAGATACACGAAAACCATCCAACTGAAGCGTAGTTGCAATGCCCTCAGCGTTTTCAATACCCTCCCCTTCCGTGATCAGAAGGATATCGCCCGATTTTTGACCGGTACGCTCCAAAAGCTTTCCAGCCGCAGCCAAACCCAAGCCAATATTCGTCCCTTGCTCAGGCATGATTCTGGGTGATAGCGCATTCATCTGTGCTGTTATCGTCGTTGAATCATCTGTCAAAGGGGTCACGACAAAAGCATCTCCCGCGTAAGCAACCAAGGCCGTTTGGCCATCCTTACGGGACTTCAAAATATCTTCGATTTTAAATTTAGCTCGTTCAAGGCGACTGGGCTTGATATCGGTTGCCTCCATGAGTGCACTTAGATCAAGCACTATGACCATAGCTGACAGGTTACGAAAAACCGGTGTAGGAACTCGCTCCCAAGCAGGACCGGCCAAAGCCAGTAGTGCGAGCACCCCAACTAATGTGGCCATCCAATTCGGCCATTTAGCCCTCACACTTGCAGTGCCAATTAGAATATGTGGCAAAAGCTGTTGGTCACAGAAATCTCGCCAGTCCCCTGCATCATCATGGCGTTTTCGCATAAGCCACGAGAGCAAAAAGACCGGCATGATTGCCAAAAGCCACCAAGGCCTAAGAAAATGAAATTCATTCATTAGGAGATATCACGTAATCTCAGCAAAACTATGGTTACACCTATTATTAGTGCTGCGCCCAATGGCCAAGTATACAGCTCCGATCTGGGTCGATAATATCGCTTGTCTCGCTCGACAGGCTCCAAGCGATCAAGCAGATGATAGATATTCTCTAGCTCTTTGATATCGCGCGCACGAAAATATTGTCCGCCCGTGCTCTCTGCGATACCTCTCATTGTTGGCTCATCTAGATCCTGAGAAGGATTGACTTTATGGCTACCGAGAAGGTCGCGGACAACCATCTCATCAGCACCAATTCCAATGGTATAAATCTTAAGACCTTCTCTAGCCCCGAGTGCAGCGGCCTGCAAAGGCGACACCACACCTGCCGTATTGGCTCCATCACTCAGAAGTATCAAGACCCTCTGATCTTTAGGATTGTCCCTAAGCCGTTTGATAGCAAGCCCAATAGCATCTCCAATGGCCGTTTTATCTCCAGCAAGACCTATAACAGCTTCATCCAATAAGGTTCGTACGGTCTTGCGGTCGAAGGTTAAGGGCGCCTGAAGATAGGCATTTTCACCAAACAAGATTAGACCAATACGGTCACCGACCCTTCGCTCAATGAATTGACCAGCAATGGCTTGAGTGGCAGTCAATCGGTCAACTTTTTTGCCGTTCAGAACAAAGTCGGCAATCTCCATACTCCCTGACAGATCAACAGCCAGTAGAAGATCACGTCCGTTGACGCCCTGCTCGATTGGCTCACCCAGCCATTCAGGCCGTGCCGCAGCCGTCACTAGAAAAACCCAGACCAGACCGGCCAGAAACAACCTTAGAGGACTTGAGGGAGTTTCACCCGTTGCCGAAGGCAATACGGTTAAATCGTCTAAAAATGGAACATTTAGCACTAAACCAGAACCTGGGGACGTGGGCTTCAGGAATCGCCAAATCAGCCAAGGCAAAGGCAAAGCAAGAAAGAACCAGAACCACACAAAATCAATCATAGCCTGTGATAATCGATACCGTCACAATAAAATATCTACTAATCTCAAAAGAGCCTTAATCTATAGCTTCTAACCAGAATTTACTCGAGAAGCTCTTTCACTTGATAGCTCCTGCTCTAAAGAATGAATACGGCTAAGCAGCTGAAACCCCAAGGCTAGGGCGTTCGTATCTAAAGTCAAATCAAAGTCTTCTCTAATCCGCCTCATCCGCCGCGCCAATATCAAAGCGGTATGATCGAACAGCCAGTCACCGTCTGCTGTCCCAGAGGGCATGAATATACCCAACTCAACAAGAAGATTAATTTCTGAAGCATCGAGCCCAGACACTTCAACAAACTCCCGAATGCTAAGGCAAGTCAACTGCACATCGAAGAAATGTGCTTCTTGATTTGACATGAGTTTCACCATACTTATTTCTTTTGGACCGAGGCGACGAAATGACCACGGGGATTGAATGTAGATATTTCAGCCAACTCCTCAAAAAGGTCTTTTTCCCGGCCACTCAGCTCAGTAGGGGATACAACATGCATAATGACATAAAGGTCCCCAAACCCTTCTTTCTGCTTTGGAAGCCCTTTACCGGGGAGCCTCATTTTTTTTCCGGCTGGCGTTCCTGGAGGTATCTTTAAGCTCACGACCCCATAGAGCGTTGGCACCTCAACCATTCCGCCTAGCGACGACTCCCAAGGAGTTATAGGTAGGTCCAAGTAGAGATCGTGGCCACTAGGTCTAAAAAATCCATGGGGGTGTAGCACAATATTAAGGTAAAGATCGCCATCGCGACCTCCATTCAACCCCTTACCACCCTTTCCGGGTAAACGCATTTTTTGCCCATCCACTACGCCCTTTGCAATGCGGGCCTTAAGTGAACGGCGGACACGATGAATGACTCCGTCTTTATCGTACTCAGGAATCTCAAGATTTAGATCAAGCAAGGCGCCTTCAGCCGCCTCCTCAATGGTAATGTGCGCTGTTACCTCAAAATCTTGACCATTCCTAGCCCATTGATGACCCTGTGACCGCCTATCAGAGCTTGCTGATGGTTGCTCGGCTCCTCTTCGAGCCATCTCAGCGAAGAGGTCGGCGAGATCAACCTCTTCATAAGCGCTTTGGTTCGAAAATCCAGACGCACCAAAACCACTTCCCCAATTAGGTGGTGGCCTCACGCTTTCACCAGAACGATGATCACCCAGCTGATCATAAGCCTTTCTGAGCTCTGGATCTTTTAATGTTTTATAAGCTTCGTTAACTGCCTTAAATTTTTCTTCGCCGTCTGGATCCTTAGTAATATCAGGATGATACTTATGTGCGAGCTTCCGATAAGCCTTCTTAACATCATCAGAACTTGCGCCCCTTGGAACTCCCAATGTTTCGTAATAGTCCTTGAATTTCATTGGAATGTATTCAGTTATTCACTCTGTGATCTTTAAGAAGACGCCTCTTGACCTTTGCACCCTCACCAAAACGAGTAGCTCTTGTTTTTCGCTCAAACCACGCCCTACACAAAGAAAAGAGCTCTTCCATATCTTCGTTTGGCGGGAGTGGGCGGTAAGGCGCCTCTAATAGAAGGCGCCCAACGCCATGACTAAACCGAGTGTCACCAGCCTCAAGATCCAACCAGGCCAACCACTTTGGACCGGTCAGACCAGCCACATCGTATCGATTATTGTGACTTAAAGCGTACCGTTTCATAAGTATTGATAAGGATCTAACCTTTTCGACCTGATCGAGATCGGTACTGAATTCAATTTCACCGAGTTCCTTGAGGGCTAACTTAGCCAGTGTTGGGCGATTCAAATATCGGCGATATAGAGCAATGCCAAAAATCAGGGCGAGAATTAGAACCATTAATCCCCACCAACCCACCGCAGGTGGCCACCAATTAATGGGAGCTGGTAGATGGATATCACGCAAAGGCAAGTCTTCCATAATTTATACTACCTTCCCCTGCCGTCTCATCCCTCGGCGAAGAACATCAAGGGGCTGTTCGGTTGTTGAGGCCGTCACAAACCGCATATCATGGCGGCGGGCCAAAGAGCGAAGCTTTTCCTCACGGTGCTGAAATTTTTCGGCATATTCACTGAGCGTTTGCCTGGTTGCATCGAGAACCAAATCTCGTCTCCCATTGCCGTAACAGTGAAGCCCAGATGGCAAGCGTTGCTCTAGTGGGTCTGAAATCATAATAAGGACCATGTCGCAACGCTTTGATAAACGACCAAGAGCAGCTTCTCCGGTTTGATTCAAATCGCGAAAATCACTAATGACAAACACCATGCTCCCTGGCTTTGCGTGTTTCGGCAAACGCACTAACACATCCTCGAAAGCTTTCACCGACCTTTCCCCTGCAGGTGGCCGGCCTCTGGAAGCAATTTGCTTTAAGAAACGAAGAACAGAACCATGACCATGGTCCGGCTTGAACTCCATGCTACCCGCCTCGGAAAATAACTGGCCACCCAATCTATCTCCATGTCTTTGTGCGCTCCAAGCGAGGAGACCGGCTAGTCTTGCTGCCATGGCTGATTTAAACATACCTCTTGTGGCAAAAAACATAGTCGACCTGAAGTCAACGGAGAGGAAAATTGGCCGTTCTCGCTCTTCCCTAAATAGCTTGGTATGAGCCTTGCCCGTCCGAGCTGTCACCCGCCAATCAAGGCTTCGTACGTCGTCACCCGGGGTATACAAACGCGTCTCATCGAACTCCATCCCCCGGCCTTTAAAGTTAGCAAGATATTGGCCACTCTGCAGTGCCCGCGCAGTAGACTTTAAAAGCTTAAGTCCAGCAGCTGGTTGGCTGAGGGAAATCAACTCATCCAATGTTACGCTGACAGCAGAAGCCTCAGACAAGCCTTTGGGTTTTTTGAGCATAAAAGTTTTAACCAAGAAAGCGCTGGAGGATATTATCCAAGAAATTCATGCCTTGCGCAGAACATCGAATCATATGGCCATCTTTTTCTAGCATACCCTCGGCGATACAACGCTTGATTTCTGGCTCCACCGAGCTGATGGGCAACCCAGTTCGGGCCTTAAACAACCTAACATCAAACCCTTCGATTAACCTAAGCGCATTCATCATGAACTCAAAACCTAGGTCAGAGTTTGCAACCTCAATACGACCTTGCTCTTGAGTAAAAACAGTGTCTTGATAATGCTCTGGGTGCTTAATTCTTGAAGTTCTTGTAATGATGCCTGTAGCGTGTTCGGTCAGTTTCCCATGGGATCCTGCACCAATACCCATATAATCGCCAAACTCCCAGTAATTTAGGTTATGCCGACACATAGCTTGCCCTCTTGCATAGGCCGATACTTCGTATTGGACGAATCCATTTTTTGACAGGAGCGCCTGGCTTTCCCTCTGTATGGCCCAAATTGCCTCCTCATGAGGCAGCCTTGGGGGATACTTTTGGAAAAAAGTATTAGGCTCTATCGTAAACTGATAGTAGGAAATGTGGGTAGGCGCCAAATCAATTGCTGAAGTTACATCGGCTAACGCGGATGCCATTGTTTGATTTGGCAAACCAAACATCAAATCCAAGTTGACGTTTTCGAAACCCGCCTTACGAGCCTTCTCGATGGATTGAAAAGCCTCTTCACGACCATGAACACGTCCAAGTGTTGATAGCATAGCGTTGTCAAAGCTCTGAACGCCAATTGAGAGTCTATTTACTCCCGCTTCTCTATAGCCTCTAAAACTAGAGCTCTCCGAAGCACCCGGATTGGCCTCCAAGGTAATTTCTACATCCGCGTCCAACTGAACCTTCGCTCTGATGGCGGCCAGAATTGTTGCGATTGCATCGGCACTAAATAAACTGGGTGTGCCGCCCCCGAAAAATATAGTGCCAATCGATCGATTTTGAATAGCAGAAAGCTGAGACTCAAAATCGCGGACAAGCGCATCTACGTAACGCTCTTCTCTAACACCTTCCTGCATTCGGTGCGAATTAAAATCACAATATGGACATTTCTTTAAACACCAAGGAATGTGAATATAGAGACTCAAGGGAACAGATAGCTTATTCTCATTCAGGTCGTCATCTTTTGGCGTTAAGCACATTGGTATCATTTGCCGAAATATTAGGACATCAATCATGTTGAGTTACAGACACGGCTTCCATGCTGGGAACCATGCAGATGTCTTTAAACACATTGGCCTTACGTTACTAGTAACCGCCCTATTAAAGAAATCAAAACCGTTCTTTTACTTGGACACCCATTCAGGTGCTGGCCGCTATCACTTGGGCTCCGAAATGGCCACTAAGAACCGTGAATTTGAGAGTGGCATTCAACGAATTTGGAACGAAAAATCACCCCCCATAGAGATCCAGGGCTATCTGGACGCGGTCCACGCGGCCAATAAGAGCAAAGATCTAACTTGGTATCCAGGCTCCCCCAGTCTTGTAAGGCATTTCCTCCGAGATCAAGATCGCATGCACCTCTGCGAGCTTCACCCAAACGATTTCAAAGTATTGGGTTCGACGCTGCGAGGCGATAGCCGAATCCGAGTTGAACATTCAGACGGTTACCAGGCATTAAAGGCTCTCATTCCCCCGCCAGAGAGACGGGGGTTAGTTCACATCGACCCAGCCTTCGAGCTTAAAGAAGAAAGAGCTCGGTTACTCCAGAGTGTAAGCGAATCCTATAGAAAATGGTCCACTGGTATATTTGCCATATGGTATCCAATACAAGACCGCGCTACCGCAACGGATTTCCTGAAACGATTCTCTCGTCTTGGTATAACAAAGGTCGTACACGCAGAATTCACCGTCTTGGATGATCAACCTTTTCGACTCAATGGTAGCGGCCTTATTATCATCAATCCACCGTGGCAATTTGATTTGGAGATGCAAAAGGTCCTCCCCTGGCTCTGGCAACACCTGTCACTTGGCGGACAGGGCCAATGGCAAGTCAATTGGTTGAGCGAAGAAACCTCATCAAAAGGTTCTTGACACCCATCTTGATTACTAAGCATACCCTTTTCGCTGGACTCCAATCGATGTCGAAGTCCTTAATAACGCCTCGTCCGATTAGCCACCGAACGAAACCTGTGATGTAGAGGATAGATAGACATATCCCTGAAAGGAACCAGATAAATCTTGCCAAAGGTCCTAAGCCCTGACCTGAATGTAAAGACCAGAAAGACGTCACAAACTTTTGTAGCCAACTAAAATGCACGGGGTTTTGAACTTCACGGATCTGACCACTGTACTGATCAACCCACACAGTGGTTAGAGGGTGGCGCTTATCGGTCTCAAAGTCCTGATGGAACGCCACACAATACGCCCCCTTAGGGCCATCTGGCGTGATCACATACCTGACTTGCGCTTTAGGAAAGGGTCCTCTAGCCAGCAATACAGCCTCATCAACACCCACAGGTCGTGCTGATTCTGGCATCCCCGAGCTTTGAACAATTACGTCATTATTATGACCATGAATCACGCCTTCAGAACCTACCAAGGACTCAGCGCCTCCAGGAAAGCTGAGATTTATGCCTGTGAATGTCACGACTCCTAAAGGCACAAGCACAAAAAAACCCAACAATAAATGAAGATCATAAAAGAATCGATCCATTCCGCCATGACAATTGAGCTTGATTCGACTGGCCAGCCTCAAGAAACCAGGCCACCAAATCACTAAACCACTGATGAGTGAAAAAAATAATCCGATACCCAAGAAACCAACAAGAACCCAACCAAACCGTCCCAGAAGCAGCTGATTGTGTAAATCCAAGAACCATGTCCTAGCTGTATCACCCCACCATCTATTGGCCAGAACCTTACCAGTATATGGGTCTATCGATACCATCAGTGGTGCATAAAGCTTCCCAATTGACTCACTGGGCTCACCATACCACGCCGTGAAAGGCTCATCTTCTTCGAGAGGGTACTCAATGAGCCAAGCACCCACTCTTTTAGGGTGGACCGCACGGATGACAGACATAACCTCATCCAATGTTCGAAGCTTTTCTGATTGATGATGAATGACCAATGAAGGGTTAAGGAGTCGGTCCAACGAATCACCGTAGACGCTGATGCTTCCAGAAAGACCCATTAGTGCGAACAGTAATCCAAACACTAGACCGAGGTAGAGGTGGACCTTAAGCCAAATTCGGCGGTAATTGAACACTAAAGTAGACACAGTGGTATATAAGCTAAAAGAAGGAAGATATTAGGAATTGACCCTCTTTTTCATCTACGAGGGTGTTGACCTGTATTCGCTAAATCCAGTTGTTCGGGAAACCCAGAAATCGTAGCTCGGATTCTTGCACAACTCCATAGCCAAACTGACTGCATTACCAAGAAATGACTGTGCCTCACTGGATATCTCAGCACCAAGACTAAAGTTTTTGCCTTGGATACTAAGCAAGAAGCAAGGCGGCGTTTTTCCTTGATTAAGGACCTTATACGCCGCCATTACTGCGGAAGGTGTCATGGCATGAGATGTATAGCTCTTATCACTAAGGGCAAAAAGCTCTGTTAGCTGAACTGGATCAGAGAGATTTACATGTGCATCAACAAAAAGAACTAATCGACGCCCTACAAGATCAAGGATATGTTCAACCTGAAGTTGGAAATCTGTAATGAACTCTATACGACCAGCAGAAACAATGGGGTCATTACAAAGACCGTTCGTAAGTTGCTCAAGAAGCAATGGGCCAAGTCCATCGTCACCACGACTCATATTTCCAAATGCAAATACCAATACGTCGGCTCGTTTAGGGAGGCCCATCCTGCCTTCAACTGCCTTCAATGGACTTGACCAGCTGAAAAACAGACCTCCCATCACAATCAAAGGCCTCTATTTGAAGAGGCATCTTCCCTAATGCATGTGTTGCACATGAAAGACATGGATCATAGGCACGAATGGCCACTTCAATATGGTTTAGTAGCTGCTCCGATGGATCATGGCCATCTAGGTATGTCGACGCAACCTGACGTATTGATTCATTCATAGCCTGATTGTTACTGGTGGTAGATACAATTAGATTGGCCTTAACAACCAAATCACTCTCATCTACACAATAATGATGGATCAGCGTCCCTCTGGGAGCCTCGAGAACACCCACACCTTCGAAACGTCTTTCCCCAAGAACTCTTAGCTCGGTCCCAAGAATGTCTTCGTCCAAAAGTAAACGCCTTATGGACTCTGCACAATGGAGCAGCTCAATCATCCTAGCCCAGTGAAATGCCAAAGTTGCAGATACGGGTTTCCCTGCCCCAAAAAAAACAAATTCTTTTCTCAAACCCTCAGCTAAGGGCGTATCAATGAAATCACAGTTATTTAATCTTGCCAGAGGCCCCACACGGTACCACCCGGCGTCTTTTCCCAGCGCAGAAATAAAAGGGAACTTCATATAGGACCACGGGCGCACCTCTTCTCTAAGATAGTTGTAATATTCCCGATAATCGACATGATCAAAAATAACGCCTCCTTCAGAATCCCTCGCCCTAAGTCCGCCGTGATAAAGCTCTAGGGCTCCGTCCGAGCGACTTAAGCTCATATAATTAGATTCAACCATTGCAAATACCGAATGGCGAGCATCTTTAAAGAACATTTCCCTAGCGATCTCAACGGCTTTCTGAGCAGACGTTTCAATTGAGGTTAATTCTTTAAGGAGCTCGTCACGCTCTAAAAGCGTTAATGGCTTGTTCATTCCACCTGGAATCGCGCCCGTACCATGAACTCTTTTGCCGGTAATCGTCCTAATGACTTCTTGGCCATACTTCCTGAGCATAACCCCGTGCAAGGCGATATCGGGATAGGCTTCGAGAACGGCAAATATATTTCGTCGTGACAGCTCGGAGTCAAACCCAAAAAGAAGATCGGGTGAGGAAAGATGGAAGAAATGGAGCGCATGCGACTGTAATACCTGACCAAAATGCAGTAGTCTCCTCAACTTTTCTGCCGTTGGCGTGAGTGTGTCGACACCCACTAATTGATCGACCGCCTTAGCGGCCGCAAGATGATGGCTTACTGGACAGATGCCACATAGCCTTTGAACAAGAACAGGCAACTCCCAGTATGGGCGACCCTCAATAAAACGCTCAAAACCGCGAAACTCTACAATATGTAATCTTGCTTGCTTTACCCGGTTGTTTTCATCCATCAACAAGGTCACTTTGCCGTGACCCTCCACACGAGTCACCGGGTCAATCACGACCCGCCTGAGACCCTCAGGATTTTCAGCCGTTTCGAGATGCTCGTACACAGTGAAACTCCGATGCTTTAGTTTGGTTGTTAAATTCGTTTCTCGTTCTGCTTAGCTTCATCCCACCAAACGTCTAGGTCAGAGAGTTCAAAACTTTCCCAGCTCTTACCAGATTGCATAACCTTCTCCTCGATATGATTGAAGCGCCTCGTAAACTTTCTATTACAGTCCCGCAAGGACTCTTCTGCGTCAACATTCAAATGGCGTGCAATATTCGCAATTACAAAGATCAGATCCCCAAGCTCTTCTTTAATATTATCTTGGTCTCGTGCTCTTAAAGCCGCTTTCAACTCATCCAGTTCTTCATCAAGCTTACCCAATACCTGTTCAATATCTGGCCAATCAAAACCATACCTAGCTGCGCGAGACTGGAGTTTTTGTGCTCTCAGAAGAGCGGGGAGTCCGAGTGGGATTTCTCCTAAGACTGAGGAGAATAGACTCTGCTGGCCTTTTTCCTTTTTTTCAATCTGCTTCATTTCTTCCCAAAAACGCTGCCTTTGATCATCACTATCAAACTTTTTGTCACTAAAAACGTGAGGATGACGCCTAATAAGTTTATTTGAGATCGACTCTGCGACAGCTTCAAAATCGAAAAGATTCTGCTCCTTCGCCATTTGCGATTGAAATACGACCTGAAGCAGGAGATCACCCAACTCCTCCTGGAACTCGACCATTTGTCCGTTTTCAAGCGCTTCCGCAACCTCATACGCCTCTTCTATTGCATAGGGAGCAAGACTTCTAAAGTCCTGCCTAAGATCCCAGGGACAGCCGGCCTCAGGATCTCGAAGTTGCGCCATGATTCTGAGCAGATTCTGAGTGTTCTTCATCTTGTCCTCACGTAAAAAACACGTTCTTAGGGGCAGAGAAAGTGGTGCGGTAAAACCAATGCTCAATATGGATCCATTTTAGACAGAACATACGAACCATTTAGAAGAGAGAAGACGCATTAGAAACTAAAGTGTATGCTGATCTAATATGGTTCTTGGACACCAGCGTTCCAGTCTATGCGCATTCTCGCAGCTTATCTTGCCATTGTCCTTTTATGGTCAACAACCCCTCTCGCTATCAAATGGAGCGGTGAAGGGCCGGGGCATTTATTTGGTGTAACAGCGAGAATGTGTATAGGTCTTGCGTGTGTCCTAGCCATCCTTTTTGTGACGGGAAAGCGCATACCCTTCCACCGGAAAGCTTTACAGGCCTATTTGGCTGGGTTCATACAAGTTTTTGGATCGATGCTATTAACCTACTGGTCTTCGCAGTTTATTCCGTCTGGATGGATATCGGTTGTGTTTGGGCTAGTACCTATCATGACTGTACCCATGGCAAATCTGTGGTTGAAAGAGAATAGTCTTTCTGTCATGAAAGTTTTTTCTGTGTTAGTCGGGTTTATAGGCCTTGCGATCATGTTTAAATCGGCCATGAGTTTTTCTGAAACGGCAGTCCTCGGCGTTATTGGAATCGTAATAGCCGCTTTCTTTCAGTCTCTCAGCGCCGTTTGGATCAAAAAGACAAATGCAGGAATTCCGGCATTGCAAATGGTGGGGGGCAGCCTGATCATCGCAGTACCTGCGTACCTCAGTGTTTGGCTAAGTTTTGAAGGGCATTTACCAGAGGCACTACCCTTATCCAGCCTATTGTCCATCTTTTATCTGGGCGCGATTGCAACAACCGTTGGATTTGCGCTTTATTACTATATCTTAGAACGGCTGCCCGCAACCCGAGTGGCGCTCATTACATTGATCGTCCCAGTTTTATCACTCTACGTTGGACATTTTGCCAATCAAGAGGCTATAAGCAACCGAGTGATGGCAGGAACCGGCCTTATCATGTTGGCACTTATTTTTGATCAATGGAGCCTTCCATCTAAGAAACGCCCCATCTCCTAAGCCAATCAGGGCTTAAAATACATCGCCAAAATTGTCACGATAACGGTCTCTGAATTCCTTGAGGGTGAAAGAGTGATTTTGTGTTCCGGAGGACTCAATTTTTATGGCGCCCATTAAAGAGGCTATTCTCCCGGTTGTTTCCCAAGAAGATTTCTCTAGGAGTCCATAAATTAAACCTGCCCGATAAGCATCGCCGCAACCGGTAGGATCTCTTGTAGCGTTAACTCTAGCAGGAGGAATCTCAATAACTGACCCTCCGGTGTAAAAGGTGGATCCTTTCTCGCCTTTAGTGACGATCAAAGCATCTAATCGATCCGAGATTTCCGTCTCCGACCAACCAGTGCGTTGCTTCATCAACTCACACTCATAATCATTGACGGTTAACCAAGAGGCTCTATCTACAAAGAAACGTAATTCTTCCGCGTCGAACATCGGCATTTGTTGGCCAGGATCAAATATGAAAGGAATGCCTGCTTTTGAAAACTCTTCAGCATGAGCCAACATTCCATCCTTTCCATCCGGGGATATCAAACCCAATTCAATACCCGTCGCATCAACAATTCGATTTTCATGTGAAAAAGACATCGCCCCAGGATGGAATGCCGTAATCTGATTATCATTAAGATCCGTCGTGATATAGGCCTGTGCGGTATAACTCCCTTCTATAACCTTGATATGGTCCTGACGGATTCGGCAATGATCCAACCATTGGGCATAAGGATCAAAGTCCTTGCCAACCGTTGCCATAATGTAAGGATCCATTTCCAGCAACTTAAGGTTGTAGGCGATATTTCCGGCACATCCACCATATTCACGCCGTAATTCAGGGACTAAGAAACAAACATTCAGAATATGAACCTGGTCAGGGAGAATGTGATTCTTAAATTTGTCAGGAAACACCATAATGGTGTCATAGGCCATTGAGCCACAGATTAAAGCTGTCATTTTTCTATTCAATACTATTTAACCAGCTAGCGCATTCACTTCGTTGATCATGAAGCTGTAAGTGTCTTTAATTATCTTTTGCTTCTCTAGTTCAGCATCAAGCTCGGCATCCAGATCCTCGGTTAACTGTCGCATAATCATTTTGGCGATCTCACCACGAATGGAATCGAAATAGGCCAATAGTTCTACTTCCAACTCTTCGAAGTAATTCTTAATGCCCCGTCGGGCGAAAATATTGATCTGATGTTGTTGCTTCCTTGCGTAGTCAAGAATCCCAGCCTTGTAGTAGTCAAGAGCACGATCAATCGCATCTGATTGAGCAACAGGAGTGTTTGCAGCGGGTGGCGCACCAAGAAGCGTGGTATGAATTCTGGATAAGGCGTCATACCCTAAGGCTTTCATTTGTTGGATACTATCCTTAGGCCCGATGAGGTTCATGCTACGCGCAACTTTAAGTGCATCATCAACATTTCCCTGAACAGCCTTTAAAATATTCTCGGTACTTTGGGTCTCATGAAGGGCCTCTTGTTCCATCACAGTACGACCGAACTGGTTGATGACGTCGCCATACTCGAAGAGAAATACATCGCACATGCCCTTAAGACGGTTAACCATATCCCGTCCATTCAATCGATCATTCAAAACTTGAACAACTTCTTCCGGAAGTACATCCGTATCTGTAATTGCCTTCAGCAGGTGAGCAAGATGCCTTTTGATCATATGCTCTTCTAGTAGCCGTTGTAACTGACTACGGAAAGCATGCTGAATATTTAGGTTTTCTTCGATCTTATGTGGAAGTCGACTTACAACACTATTCAAATCAAGTCCTTTAAGAAGCTCATTCTTTAAGGCCTTGCGATCCATCGTGTCGATGGCTGCAGAAACCTGTTGACTCAGTTGAGTTTGGTCTTCATCGCGCCAAAAAACAAACTCCGGCAACAACTCCGTTCTGAGCATCTTGATATGATTTTCAACAGTAGCCTTGATTCGACGGAGTGCTTCATCTTGACGGTTAGAAAGCTGACTTGCAATGAATGTACTTTTCATGCCTTCGTCGTCAACATCTTTGTAGTTCAAATAAAGTGGATCGAGCCATTCCTTAAGCCGCTTAGCTAAGTCCAGAAACTCACTGCGAGCCTCCTCTAGAAATTCCGCCTTCGCCGTATAGGCCAAGTATTCAAACAAACCAGCCCGGAATGTAGAGAAACTCTTAGTTTCTTCGAGTGCCTTTATGTGATGACTTGCCTCATTCTTATCCGGAATTCGCCCCACAGCTTTTTTAAGTGCATCAACATGCTCACGAATACTCCGACTTGCCTCAAGACGACCCTCCTGAATCAGCTTAAGCAAGAGATAGTTTAGCGCTGAGACCTTGAATACACGATCTTTCGTAATTTGAAAGCCATAATGTTCGATTTTCTGATCGAAATTAGCTAACTCTTCCTTCTTCTGCTTACTGCTAAGGACATCCCATTGGTTGATGACCCAAAATGCACGCTGCAGAACACGCTTTCTCTGAGAGTGAATCTCCGAAAGCAACTCGATTTCTTCACCTTCGAGCAAATGAAAGACCTTCATGGCTATTACAAATGCTTTGGCATCATTCTCGACGTACGTTTTAGTGACTTTACGGTGACGGGGATTTACAACACCCAGCCCTGGCAGATCAACAAGAACGACATTTTCTGGAATATTGACGTCTGTCAGGTAAACTTCCGCCTGATTGACAAAAAGAACGTCGGCGTAATCTTCCGTAACATAATTTGGGAGCTCATCAATGGTAATTTCCTTGGTTGCGCCAACCAACCTGTCCCATCCCTGGATCAAGGTCTTCAGCTCATCATAGAACTTCTGTTTGTTGAACGTGCCATACTGACTTTTTTGTCGCTCGATATCCGCATTCAATCTAGCAAGAATATCTGTATTGGAGAGCGCTCGATAAGCCTCTGGATTTGTTCGCAACTCCTTTGAAAGCTCTTCTAGGTAAAGGTCTTTCAGTTCCGCACGCTCAGATGCACTCAAGTACGAGATGATGGCCTTATTGGAACGGCCTTTCCTGATGAGGGTTGGAATAGCCGTCAAGGACTTCGTGGCCTGGGGAAGAATATCATCGCCAAGGACAGCGTTGATGATGGTGCTTTTACCTGCAGAAAAGGCACCGAGGAAGGCGACGGGAAATTCAGGTGACTTCAGGCGCTCTAACCAAGCCCTTTTACGATTTATAAAATGTTTGAAATCCTCGGGGACCTCAAGATAAGGCGTGGCCGCGTCATAGACCTCGAAAAGGCGGGTAAACGCCTTAATATAGCTGTTGTAGTCCGCCTCTTTCATCGCGTCGTTTTCCTTCTGGAATTAATGTACTCGGGTTGATCCAAGCTTTACCAAATAAAGATCAAACACTCCTGCAACCGCTCTCATTTACGAGAGCCACCTAGAGTAGTTTAACACCTATCAATCATGAATCCCGCCCTTAAGCATTAGGCAACCTACCTTTCTAGAGGCCGGCTGAAGTCCCGTATGGTAAGGCATCCATCAACCGGTCTAAATCTGATATGTCGGAAGGACGTATACAGAACATCCACGCCTCATAAGGTTGCTCATTGACCCGCTCTGGAGATACAGCTAAATCGGGGTTTATTTCCACAATTTCTCCAGCAACCGGAGCATGAATATCCGAAGCCGCTTTAACTGACTCAATAACAGCTATTGCAGCACCCGCCTTAACGATGGCACCAACAGCTGGTAGATCCACAAAGACTACATCCCCAAGTTGCTCTTGGGCAAAATCAGTTATTCCCACTCGAATCAGTCCGGACACCTCAAGTTTAGCCCACTCATGAGTCTCAGCATATTTAAGGTCATTAGGAAGATGGCTCATCTTAGAATCTCGTGATTGAAGGGCACTTTGGCACCTGAAGAAGTGTTTCTATGTTCATAGTATAAGTGGGTGAATGCATTTTCTACCATTCAGTGAATTGCACTCTAGATAAGTATAAAATGGGGGATCAAACCCACAGTTAGGTCACCCATTGCGTCACTTGGTCTTAGCCGTTCTTCGTTGGGTATTTCTCATCATGATACCTACTCTTTCGGTAGCAGAACCCAGAATTTTGCTTGGCCCAACTGAGTCGAGCGAAGAACCTGAAACCATAGAAACCATTTCTGGCCTCAGTTACGACCAGCTGAAAAAACTTCGTGAACTGAGAAAATGGCTTGAAGAAAGACAGCTCATAAGAGACAAGCTCGTCAAAGATCAAATTAGGCTACCTTCTCACACTCATGAGGGCAGTCTCTTTTCCGATCGTGAACTACTTTCCCCCCTTGGCCAACGATATTCTGATTTTGTGAGCGATCCTCCACCCGGAGATACAACGCCCCTGAAATTTAGGCCGCTTCCAGAGTTCAACAATGACCCTTCAGGAGAGTCAGGGACGGATTTAGATTCGAACTCTAGCTATCATATACGGATCATGAAATACAAACTCAAGCGTAAGTTTAAAGCATCAGAAAAACGATCTCGGGTAACCCATATTGTTATGCCCCCACCTCTGAGCAAAGATAGTCCACAAATTGAATACGAAATAAATCCATCGCCTAATATTGGTCCATGAGTGCGCAAACTAGAAAACATACGCACCGATATATAGATCCAATCTCGCAGATTTGGATCAACTGTGCTGCGCGTATAGGCTTTGAAGTTGTTAGAACGGAACAGGCATATGCCTACAGTAATGGTCAGGGTCGGATTTTTATCGGCGCCGATAGCGAATTAGATCCTGATGATAATCTGGCCCAGATGATCCTTCATGAACTCTGCCACGCCCTAATCGAAGGTGAAGAAGGCGAAAAGAAGGCCGATTGGGGATTAGACAATACTCGTATGGGCTATCCATGGAGGGAGCACGCTTGTTTGAGATTGCAAGCTTGGCTAGCCGATACAGTGGGTTTGAGAGGTTTTCTGGCGCCCACCACCGACTTTCGAGAAAGTTTCTACAACAAACTACTAAGTGATCCTTTTTACGCCTCACCTGAAATGGGTGGAAGACAAGAAAGAAGCTGTGTTGCAGCAAGAATTGCCGTATGGAGAAGCAAGCAGTCTCGATTTTACATACCACTTAATGAGGCATTAGCGGCTACAGCCCACATTGCTGAATTGGTTCAGCTATCAGAAACAGCTGTTACACAGAGCGTCACACGCCACGAATTACCTTCCCTATGGGCAACAACCAGGCCCCCATCTAAAAGACACCCCATGGGTTTGGCAATGGAACACCCTCAAAACTACTCATGCAATGATTGCGCTTGGATCAGCACCCAAGGTCAAATAAGCCGTTGCAAACACAACTCGAAACAAAGGATCCCAGACTCCGCCAAAGCTTGCGTTTTTTTTGAGCCAGAAAGGGAACTCAATTGTCAGACCTGTGGCGCCTGCTGTCGCGAAGCCTTTGATTCTGTTGAAATTGGTAGACGAGATCCATTTATAAAACTTCATCCCGAGCTAATACTGACCCGTGACACCCACCTTAAGCTCAAGCGGAGCAATAAACGATGTGAAGCACTATCTGGCAATGGAAGGGAGGATCCCTTTTCCTGCATGGTCTACCAAACAAGACCAAAAACTTGCCGCGACTTCACAAAGGGAAGTAAGAATTGCCTAGGTGCAAGGCAGCGAGTTGGGCTTTCACTCTAAGCACCACATAAGGGCTTGTTCAAATTGGCGAACCTCAAAAAGAAAACGCTTGGAGGCTTGGTGGCAATCTTATCAAAAATAGCTAGCATCATGACGAAGAAATATATTAATAATCAGTTGGTTATATATTTCTTAATGATCTTATTTGTATATGGCGCCTCTGGCTTTTGGCTGCTACCAACTCTAGCCCATCATCTTTTGCCCCCAAAACTATCAAGCCTGCTAGATCGTGATGTTGTGATTGGTGATATCAAATTCAACCCATACACACTAAGTTTAGAAATCCAAAACATTGCTATCAAAGAAAAGGATGGCGGTCCTATAGTTTCTGTCGGTCGAATAGATGCCAACTTCGAGATGATGACCTCTATATTCAATAGAGCGTTCACCTTGAGTGATCTAAGAATTGAAACGCCCCGCGTGGATATTGTGCTAGATGAAAAAGGTGGGCTTAACCTATCGAAAATGGGAGGAACTACCGCTGATGATGGCTCTCATGAACGGAATGACAAGTCCCAGCCACCACCTCCAATATTCCTTGAGCATTTTTTGATCAAAGATGGAGCGCTGAACTACAGGGACCTGGCTATCCAACCAATTACTGAAGAATACTTCAATAACTTAGAACTAGAAGTCCTAAACGTTGGGAACTTACCCGGGAAAGAGGGTAAATATCAGATCGATGCGAGTATCCCAGAGGGCGGCCATGTTGCGTGGTCAGGTGAACTCTCTCTAAATCCTTTCTACTCAAAAGGCCAAATAAACTTGCAAAGCCTCCACCTACCAACTCTACTGGGTTTGGTAAGAAATAAACTGTCGGTTCCTATGGCTGAGGGGGTTCTTGGTTTATCCAGCAAATACGAGCTCAACTTATCCCCCGAAGGGACGAATTTAAAACTACCTAATACGCAGCTAAGCCTTGAGCACTTCAAGCTTACTAGCGACACTATCTCTGGCCACATAGATACCCTTGACCTATCCTTCGGTTCTAGTCTGACTCTAGGAAAAGACAAACCAAAAATACTTTTGGAGGATCTCGACCTCCAGCTGGGTCATTCCGGTATATCACTTTCAAGCGATCAACCACCTGTCCTAGCGATCGACCATCTCTCACTGACTGGAGGCAAGATTGACAAGGACAACTCATCAATAAGCTTCAACGACCTTGACATCCAGGGAGGGCAGGCCAATTTGGTTCGAGCGCCTAATGGGGATTTAGAGATTCAGAGACTCGGATCTAACAAGGGATCATACCAACCCAACAACCCTCAAAATATCAAACCAACAACGCCAAGTGAACCAGATCGAAACCATTGGCACTTTAGCCTCAGTCAATTAGGCATTCACGGGTTCGGAGTCAACATCGTCGACCAAACCATGGCGCCTAACCTTACCTACAATCTGGATGATATTTCCATCACAGTTAAGGATCTAAGCAACGCGAGTGGTACCCCGGCTTCGTTAGATGCTTCAATTAAGGTAAGGCAGGGTGGGAGTATGAGGTTACACGCAAAAGGAGCCCTCTCAGGTGAAAAAGCTGATGCAAATATAGTGCTTGAACACTTCAATTTGAATGGCCTACAACCATTGATTAGTCCGGTCTTGGCCTTAAAGCTTGATAGTGCCGATCTATCAACCAATCTGGACTTGAACTATCACAAATCGGGTTCCACTCCCTCCCTCCATGCCATCGGCACAGCATCGATCGATAACCTTAAGCTTTCACAGACGAAGGACGGAAAACGCTTTTTAGCTTGGCGCTCTCTTAATGCAAAAGGCATTGATTTCAACTACATGCCGTTGAAGCTCTCGATAAAGGACATCAAAATTATCGAACCAGACACAAGCATCGCCATTTCTGCGGACAAATCGACAAATCTTGGCGCTATTGTGCAATCGAAGACGACACCCACTCAACCGAGCTTGACTAAAACAGAAAAAAACAGCCCTACCAAACCGGAAAAAACAGCCCTACCGCCAAACATATCGATAGGACGCATATCGGTCACATCGGCACAGCTTGATTACTCCGATCTTAGTTTAGTGCTGCCATTTTCAACTCACATCAATAAACTGGGTGGATCCGTTACCGGTTTGTCATTAGCGAAAGGAGCAAAGGCCAACTTAAGATTCAATGGTCAAATTGATCAATATGGCGAGTCGCTGATCGAGGGAGCTTTAATGCCTGAGGCAATCAAAGATTTTCTAGATATCAATGTGGTGTTCCGAAATATTGAGATGAACTCACTATCACCATATAGTGCCACCTTTGCTGGACGCAAGATCGAGTCAGGAAAGCTCAGTCTGGATTTAACCTATAGGATCAAAGATCACCAACTCCAAAGCACTAATAAGATTTATCTTGAGCAACTCTCTCTTGGGGAATCCATTGAGAGCCCAGGATCATCCAGTCTTCCACTGGATCTTGCGGTAGCTCTTTTGACCGATAGTGACGGAAAGATTACCGTGACTGTACCTCTAGAAGGCGATGTTGATAGCCCGTCGTTTAACTTAGGAAGTGTCGTTTGGGACGCCTTCAAGCAAGTTATCTTAAATGCCGTTAAGGCACCATTCAAGGCACTTGGCCACCTATTTGAATCGGATGAAAGTGAATTCAACTCGATATCGTTCGAGCCAGGTGGAGACATCATCATCCCTTCCGAAAAAGAGAAGCTCAGTAAACTCTCTTCCTTTCTATTAAGCCGAACCCAAATTAAGATCATCATTCATGGCCTCATTAACTCTGAAGCTGACACCGCCGCCCTGCAAGAACAGGAAGTACGATCGCAAGTTGCAAAAATAATGGGCATCGATCTAGGACCAGGGGAATACCCCGATAAAATTAACTTCAGCGATGCTAGCAATCAACGTGCGCTTGAGAAGATTGCTGATCTCCAAGCCATCGGCTCATCAGTTGAGTCGCTATATGAGAAAAATACGGGCAAAAGACCCAAACGGGTTGGGGTAATAGCTGGTTTACTTGGGGCGAGTAGCGAAACACCCAATTTCTATGAATTGCTCTATACGAAGTTGGTCAAGAATATCGATATAAAACCTACCCAGCTTGAGTTACTTGCAGAAAAAAGAGCCGGGGCGATTGCGAAAGAACTCTCAGAACAACTCTCTTTCCCAAAAAGTAGAGTTGTAGTTGCCGCTAGCGAAAAAGTTGAAACCCAGCCAAGCGATAAACAGTCCGAGGGCGCCCGCCTTGAGTTGGGTACCACGGATAAATGATAGGAAATATGCAAAGGAAAGGGGGCGGACTCATTCTAAGTACGCCCCCCTAATTAGGCCCTAAATCAAGCGAGGTTTTGAGCCGCCACCATGAAATAGAGCATAGGGATAGAGAACATGGTATTGAAACGGCTGGTTAGCATCGCAATGCGTGCAGCCGCCTTTTTCTCATCAGCACTTCCTTCAACGATGCCAAGAGCTATTTTCTGATTAGGCCAAATGATGTTCCAAACATTAAAGGCCATAATTAAACCTAGCCACATTCCCAGACCTATATAAATATCTTTGCTAGGGCCCTCTGCTAGAAAACCTAGGGAAAGGGCGTGTTGGAGATAACCTTGCATCCCCCCAACGACCAAGCCGGTTACTAAAGTAGACAGAGCCGCCCAACGAAACCAGAAAAGGGCTGTTGGCGCAATAACTTTCCCAATCGCAGGTTTTTGTTCATCTGGAATCTTAGGCATAGAGGGTATTTGAACGAAGTTGAAATACCACAAAAGGCCAATCCACATCACACCTGAAATGACGTGAAACCAGCGAAAAAGAAAACTAAACCAGTTATGATCAAACTTTACGCTACCTGAAACGTAAGCAAGGATAACGACAAGCAAGGCCCCAAAACTTAGGGCTCGATTCAGCTTATCAAGACCTAGCTTAGACAAGCCTTCAATCAACAAAAGCATCACCTTCTTCATTACTTCTCTCCAACAAATAATTAAATCGTGGCTCACGGATGATAATGCATTTGCACTCTATGGCACAGTGCA
>Ga0164296_1000171_pt1 | contig 83446 bp, 66 predicted proteins | sample GEODES057metaG_FD_113533 | JGI IMG/M metagenome (GOLD analysis project Ga0164296, IMG submission 113533) | Dystrophic lake water microbial communities from Trout Bog Lake, Wisconsin, USA - GEODES057 metaG | ecosystem: Environmental > Aquatic > Freshwater > Lake | place: USA: Trout Bog Lake...
GATGCAGCGGCAACGACCCGATCTCGCGCAAGTGATGTGCGAGCCCTTTTATTTTGGTCGCCAGGGCGAGCATGCTGCCGAGGAGCCGCCCTACTATCAGGCTTCGATCACTGGCTTTAAAAATGGACAGTTTGCCTGCCGCCATATCCGCAACCATATCAATGGCGGTCAACTGACTTTCCCCGAGATTCCACGTTTGACGGCCAAACAGAATGAAGCCATGGATCTGTTTGATCAGTTGCTTAGCCGAGAAGACTTTTGTTATCACATGCAATTACAAAAGGGTGACATGCAGTTTTTGAATAATCACGTCAATCTGCATGCTCGTACCGAGTACGAAGATTTTGAAGATCCAGCCAAGAAGCGTCATCTGTTGAGACTTTGGCTGTCCATACCCGAGGCCATTGCATTGCCGGATCTCTGGAAAGACGCCTACAAGGACGTCAATACCAGGGCGCTTAGAGGCGGGTTTCGTGGCGCAGGTATTACCCCGGAGATTCGCGAGTTTGAGAAGCGGCTTTGTGCCGAGCACGACATTGCCTTCGATATTTACCAAGATTACGAGGCCGCACAGCGGTAAGCATGGGTGCATCGTCATCCGTGCGTAAGCTGAAGGTTCAATACTGCGCGACATACCAGTAATTTCGTTACGAGACATCACATGAGCATTTACGATCAAAACCTCCCTAAAACCGCCGCCAACTATGCTGCGTTAACGCCTGTTGATTTTATGAAGCGCGCGGCTGAGGTTTATCCCAACCGTGTAGCCGTGGTGCATGGCTCGATTACCAGAACCTGGGCACAGACTTACGCACGAGCCATGAAGCTTGCGCATGCCTTGAAGACACTTGGCGTTGGTAAGGGCGATACCGTCACTGTTATGCTGCCCAATACACCAGAGATGGTTGAGTGCCACTTTGGTGTGCCCGTCATCGGCGCGGTACTCAACACCTTGAACACTCGGCTCGACGCGGCAAGCCTGACCTATATGATCAACCACGCACAATCCAAGGTTGTGATTGTGGATAGGGAGTTTTCCAAAGTTGTAAAAGAGGCGCTGATCAACGCCCATCAAATTAATCCAGCCAGTAGCCCCATCGTGATCGATGTGGACGACAAAGAATATGATGGTCCGGGCGAGCTGATAGGGCAGCACAATTACGAAGCCTTGCTCAAAGACGCGTCTGATGAACCCATGGATTACCAAGGCGACGAGTGGGATGCCATTGCGTTGAACTACACCTCTGGTACAACAGGCGAACCCAAGGGCGTCGTCTATCACCACCGCGGAGCGTATCTGAATGCGGTCGGCAACATCCTTGAGTGGGATTTGCCCGCACATTGCGTCTATCTTTGGACGCTACCAATGTTTCACTGTAATGGCTGGTGCTTCCCCTGGACGGTAGCTGCGCGCGCTGGTGTAAACGTTTGCTTGCGCAAAGTTACGCCTGAGGGCGTGTTTGATGCGATTCGCCTGCATGGTGTGACCCATTACTGTGGTGCACCGATCGTGCATAGCATGCTGGTGAATGCCCCTGAAGAATTAAAGCGTGCCGGTATGGCTAACGTTGGGCCCGGCAAAGCGACTCTCAAAGTGAAAGGTATGGTGGCTGGTGCTGCCCCGTCGGCCACGCTGCTTGAGAGCATGGAGTCGATCAATATCTCACTGACTCACGTCTATGGTTTGACTGAAGTCTATGGCCCTTGCACGCTCTGTGCACCACAAGAAGAATGGGACGATCTGCCGGCACATGAGCGGGCCGTCTTTCATGCACGACAAGGTGTGCGTTACCACTTGCAGGCGGGCGCAGATGTGCTCGATCCCGAAACCCTGAAACCGGTACCCCGCGATGGCGAAACCATCGGCGAGATCGTGCTGCGAGGCAATATTTGCATGAAGGGTTATCTTAAAAATCCCAAAGCTACCGATGAGGCTTTTGCCGGCGGATGGTTTCATACGGGCGATCTGGGTGTCAGGTTTCCCGATGGTTATATCAAGATCAAGGATCGCAGCAAGGACGTGATTATTTCTGGTGGCGAGAACATCTCGAGTATTGAGATCGAGGATGTTCTCTATAAGCACCCGGCCATCATGGCTGTTGCGGTCGTTGCCAAGCCGCATCCTAAGTGGGGTGAGACCCCTTGTGCATTCATTGAGCTCAAGCCAGGTGCCAGCGTGACTGCCGCGGAGCTCGTCGCGCACTGTAAGCAGCATTTACCGGGCTTTAAGGTACCTGGTGCCTTCGAGTTTGGTGATTTGCCCAAGACCTCAACTGGCAAAATACAGAAATTCGAGCTGCGCAAGAAATCAGGGGCTGTCGCGGCGATTGACGTCTAGTTTGAGGGTAAAATCTCGTCAAATAGATAAAGGTTGCCCTGCGCATGGCCTACGTTTTAGGCGCATTTCTCGTCTCGCTCGTCGTTTCGCTCTTGTTAGTGCGGCATCGTCGTCTGCGATTGGCAGGGGCTGACTCCGACACCACAGGGGTACAGAAGTACCACGCCAACCCCGTGCCCCGAACCGGAGGCGTGTCTATATTGCTGGCCATGATTCCGGTTTTTGCGGTGGCCGCCTTCCGTGACCCGGATATTTATCCCGAACTGCTCATCCTTATCGCCTGTGCGCTTCCAGTCTTCATTGGTGGTTTGTGCGAAGATCTATTTAAAAATGTCAGAGTGTTGGTTCGCTTGAGCCTCGCCTTAATCAGTGGTGCGCTGGTTTACTGGTGGATGGGAGCAGCGGTCACCCGGGTCGATGTTATCGGCTTGGACTACTTGCTTAAGATTGGAGCCGTTTCTTTCGTTTTTACAATTTTTACGATTGCCGGCGCAGCCAACGCCATCAATATTATTGACGGTTATAACGGCCTAGCTACCGTAGTGGCAGGAATGATTTTTGCGGGTTTAGGTTATGTAGGATTCTATCTAGGTGATCGACTTATTTTGGTTATCGCCGTTGGCATGCTTGGCGCGCTTGGCGGATTTTTAATCTGGAACTACCCCCGTGGCTTGATTTTTCTGGGTGATGGCGGGGCTTACTTTATTGGTTACATGATTGGCACGTTGTCAGTGTTGATGTTGGCCAGACATCCTTACGTATCGGCTTGGTTTCCTCTCTTGCTTTGTATCTACCCGGTGTTTGAGACGCTGTTCTCGATTTATCGTAAAAAATTCGTTCGTGGTACCTCGCCGGGTGCGCCAGACGGCGTGCACTTACATATGCTGGTCTATAAGCGCCTGGTCAGATGGGCTGTTGGCTCTTCAGAGGCCCACCTGATTACCGAACGTAATGCCATGACATCACCCTATTTGTGGGTGCTCTCGTCCATGGCAGTGATTCCAGCAGTATTGTTCTGGCAGTACCAGATACCGCTGATTATTTGTACGGTATTGTTTTCAGTATCTTACGTTTTTTTGTACCGGACATTGGTGCTGTTTCGCATGCCTAAATGGTTGACCGTGCAAAAGAAGAATCGTAAAAAATAATGCGAGTCTTGCACGTACTTAAAACCTTCTTTCCCGATACGTACGGTGGCATCGAGCAAGTCGCGCATACGCTAGCAAGCCACACCACCAAAATGGGTGTAGAAAACCGGGTGCTAGTACTCACACCCGGTAAGACTCGCATCGATATTGATCCAAGTGGTTATGAGATTCACCGCTACCATCAAGATTTATATGTTGCGTCCACTGGTTTGTCGGCCAGTTTTTTGCTTAATTTTAGAAAAGAAGCCGCGTGGGCAGATGTGATGCACATGCACTTCCCCTGGCCATTTGCTGATTTATCTTATTTGATGACAGGTATTAAGAAGCCTTCGCTACTTAGCTACCACTCTGATGTCGTCAGCCAAGTCAGATTGAATCAAATATATGCACCCATGCGTGACAAGTATTTTGGCAAGATGCAGCAAATCATTGCAGCATCGCCTGGCATCATGGCAAGTAGTCCGGTGCTGCAGCAGTGGAAGCATAAAACCAAACTCATTACTTACGGCATTGAGCATTTTGAGCAAGCCTCAAAACACGATCCTCAAGTTACCAAGTGGAATGCACAGTTTGGCGAGCGCTTCTTTCTTTTTCTTGGTGCTTTGCGTTATTACAAAGGTCTGCACATTTTGCTTGAGGCTTTAGCGGGCAGAGACTACCCTACGGTCATCGTCGGGCAAGGTGATCAGCACGACGCGCTCAAAGCTCAAGCCGTAAACCTGAAGCTTAAAAATCTTCACTTTGTAGATGACGTCACCAACGAGGCAAAGCGTCACATCATGCGTGCCGCGTATGGTTTTGTTTTTCCGTCCCATTTAAGGTCAGAAGCATTTGGCATAGTGCTTGCAGAAGCCGCACAGCAAGGTACACCCATGATCACTTGCGAGATTGGCACGGGCACGAGCTACGTTAATCAGCACGAAGAGACAGGCTTGGTTGTGGAACCGAACGACGCTAAGAGCTTTGGTGACGCATTGGATACTTTCTGGAACCAGCCCGACAAGGTCGAGGCCTGGGGGCAGGGTGCGTTAAAGCGTTATCACGACAATTTCACCGCCGAAAGTATGTCCAAAAAATATTTAGACTGTTACGACGCTTTGATCTAGCGGTTGAGTCTTTGCTTTATATAGGCGTCGAACAAAAGGTCAGCCCCCAGTTTTGTTAAATGACTCCTGTCTCGGTACAGCGGTAGCTTGTCCGCGGTATGACCGTTTAAACATGAAATATCCCCGCAACTCGCGTTGGCAAAAATCTCATCTTGATCAATTAAGTGAAAGTTTTTGTATTGAGTCAGCTTGATGAGCGCACTTAACCACTCTTGATCGTTTTGCTCATCCCGGCGCCGATCAAGTTGATCTAGTTTACCGGCTGCTGCAGCATGCATGGGAGAGTAATTAAAGTTACTTCTCGGAATAAAGAACGTAACTGTCGTACCCGAAGTCAGCATCTCTTCAATTGATTTGATGATCCAGTCAATATCCACAGGCCTGCTTGAAGTTGGGTTAACCAAGGTGTGAAAAAAATAATTTCCAATGATCAGGACTTCGTCGAATTCATGACGTTTTATTCTGGCTAAGATTAGATCGCGAGCCTTTTGGCATAATGGGCTACCAACTATTTGTGTTTGAAGTAAGGCACAGCCTGTAATAGACATCTGCCATGCGTTGAAGTGATATTGAAGCGCAAACTCTTTGAATTGATTGCTTAAGTCTGCGCTATGCGAATCGCCCAACAGCAAAATACTTTTATCTGCATTCGGGAAGTCCGTTACCTGACAGATATTAGGTCCGTTTGAAATACATAACTTACCGTCGATGCCAGTGTTGAATTTTTTAACAATTTGGGCGTGATAAAGGTAACCGTCCGGTAGGTCAGCGATCTTTCGCATTTCTACGAAACCGTTACTTTGATACCCAGCCAAACCGAAACAAATTAAGGCGATCGCAATACCACCCATCCACTTCAGTAGCCTGCGATTATCTACGGCCTGACGACTTCGAAAAGGTTGTTCTACAAAACGCCAACTGGCGTAGGACAGCATAAAAGTGCAAATAATTATTAACCAGACTGTTGACGTCCCTAAGGGTGTGACGGAACGGTAACGCGCAAAAGCAAGTAGCGGCTGATGCCAGAGATATGCGCTATAGCTGATAAGACCTATGCCAACTAAAACCTGAGCAGAGAGCAATTTACCTACTAGCGTGCGCTGGTCGGCAAAAAGAATAATCAGTGCAGTTCCCGTTGTGGGAATCAAGGTATACAAACTCGGATACGGAGTGAGTTCGTTGAAGCGACTGATGGCATAGATGATGAGACTCAGTCCCAATAAGCTTAGTACCTGTTGCGCTAATCCAGAATTTACCGGTGTTTGCCTGTTGACAGATCTAAACGCAGTCAACGCACCAATAATCAGCTCCCAAAACCTTGAAGGGAACAAGAAAAAAGCCGCCGCAGGCATTTTGTGAGCACCCCATTGGGCAAGCCATAGACTTGCTGCGGCAATAGCAAGTAAAACGATCCATCTCAACTTCCCTCGATTCGCAAACAGAGCGATAAACAAAAAGGGATAGATCCAGTAGTACTGTTCTTCAACCGCGAGGCTCCAGGTGTGGAGGAGTGGTTTTAATTCGGCATCAATATCAAAATAGCCTGTCTTTAGCCAAAAGAAAAAATTCGATACGAAACCAACAGTTGCGACAACACTCTCAGAGAAGTCCTTCATATCCTCCGGTAGCAGCCAGAACCACGCAAATGGTATGCACGCGATGATTACTAAAAACAAGGCTGGCAGAATTCGACGGGCACGACGAAGATAGAAATTCTTTAAGGTGAAGTTGTCGGCTTCTCGTTCATTAAGGATGATCGAGGTGATCAGGTAGCCGCTAATTACAAAAAATATATCAACGCCGATAAAGCCACCACTGAAAGACGTAAATCCCGCGTGAAAGAGTATTACGGGTATCACTGCGACAGCGCGCAAACCGTCAATTTCTGGCCGATATTTCATGAATGGCTATCTGGCAAGTACGATTAGCGAACAGCCACCCAGCAGCTTGGCGCACCAATCTGGAGATATGGCGTACAACAATCTGCGCGGCCATCTGGAGATAAGCGTCTTGAAGTGTTTGGCAGGTAAATCCACAAAACCAGTGGTGTATTTGCAATCCACAACTTCGTAGCCACAATCGTCTAGCGTTGCAATCGCAGTCTCTTTTGAGTAATAGTGCAAATGCCCGAGATCTGTACGCGCCTTCATCATTAGCGATCGCAGTACTGACAATACCGAAATATCTAATGGAATATGAAAAATCTTGTACTTCGCCTTACTCTTTAGTGCGCGCAAAAAACCAAAATAGTCTTCAACATGCTCAAAGACATCCATGCATAACAGCACATCAAAACAGACATCTTCCTTGGCAATATCTTTGAGAAAAAAACGCAGGTTATGGGCTGCTCTCTGCTGACAAAACTCAAAGGCATGAGGCGATACCTCGTAACCTGAGTAAATCGACTCGGGATAAAGCAAAGATAATTGTTTGAGAATTTCGCCGGCACCACATCCGACCTCACCAATAGTTTCAGGCTTTAATGAGTGACGCTTGAAAATTACGTCGATCTGCTTAGCCTTCCAAGCAGAATCCTCTACTCCCCAGGAGGGATTCTTATTAAGATAAGTGTCGTTGGTGTACAGTTCTACTGCGTTTTCAACGATATAGGATTTAGGTGTGTTGGTATTCATAAACCACCCGATCGGCCTAAAACTCTGTTGTATACGTCAAAGGTCAATGCGGCACAGGTATCCCAAGTAAATTTTTTTGCTCTAGCTAGACCTCGATGAACCAAATCAGTATGCAATTGATCGTTTTCAATCAGTTGGAGCATGGCACTGGACATTGCTTCAATATCAGTCGGATCAATACTGATGGCCGCATCGCCAGCGACTTCAGGCAAAGAGGTCGTATTTGAAGTGATGACGGGTACTTGCGCAGCAAAGGCTTCTAGCACCGGCAAGCCAAAACCTTCCGCGAGCGAGGGAAACAGCATCCCCCTAGCCATTTTCACAACAGGTAGCAAATCATCTGCTGGCACGTGCTGTAACCAACGAACTGCGCCCGATGCTGACTCTTGTTCGATCAAGTCTAGTACGTCTTGACACTTCCAGCCTGCCCGACCAATGATCACAAGTGGGCAACGCAGCCGTTCGGCTGGGGTGAGTGCGCGATGTGCCTGAATAGTAGCAGCAATATTTTTACGCGGCTGTAGAGTCCCGACCGAGACAAAGTAACTTTGCGGTAAATTGTAAAGCTCTCTAACTTTGGCTAATCGCGCCTGAGCAACATCGTTGTACCAGCGTTCATCCACAGCAAGCGGAACAACGGTGATTGTGCTTAAGGGAATTTCGCACCACCTTGACAGCTCAACTTTTGAATACTCAGAGATCGTAATAACTGAATCTGCCCATTTAGCAGCACGTTTCCACAAAGCGTTTTTGATCCCGCGAAACTCATCCCTCAACCAATGGGGGTGGGATAATGGGATTGCATCCATTAGTGTTGCAACCACTGGCACTCGACTGCATTTGGGCACGTAATGGTCAGTTGCATGAATCAAATCAACTTGTTTTGCTAGACGATTGATTCGTGGGCAATCGAGGCCTGTTGTGACAGAGAAAGCCGCACTCAATGAATACCTGCTTAGCTTGAAACCAGGTACTTCAGTGAGGTCATGAGGCACGTCAGTCCCAAAGGCAAAGGGCATAAGCCTGAGGGGGGCAGCATACAGAGAATCTGTTTTTGCAACTGATCCATTAGAGATGCCTTCAAGTCGCCTTAGCATTTCCAAGCTGTAGTTACCAATTCCGTCAATGCCGTCGTTGGCGAGGCCTTTAACCAGCGCTGACACTCCGAAACCGACTTTAATCATGTTTTGGTTGCTGCTTGCAGCATCCAGGCAAGTGTTTCACGCAAGGGATGAGGCGTCCAGTCGGGCACAAAGTTCTTTAGTAGAGTGCTGTCCCCACCAAGCTTAAGGACTTCGTTAGCACGAACAAACTGTTGATTGACTCGAGCTTCGATTGTATGGCCGGTCAGTTCGGAAGCCATTGCGAGAGCATCACGCAGCGATACCAGATTGCTCGAGCATACGTTAATTGTTTGACCAACAGGCTTAGCTTCGAGCAGGATGCGATAGGCATAAACAATATCACGGACGTCATTAAACTCTCGCCAAACATCCATATTACCGAGTTCGATAGTGGCTTGTTTACGAACAAAATGAGACACGATTTTCGGGATAAGAAAACTCTCCGACTGACCGACGCCTGTGTAGTTGAAAGGTCTCGCAATCACGACAGGTATTTTAGGCAACCAGAGCTTTGCCATGTACTCCATTGCCAGTTTGCTGACGGAGTAGTCATTTGCAGGCTCGACAGGTTTGGCTTCGCTTAGAAATCCTCCCTGAAGATTGCCGTACACATTCGCGCTGCTCGCCAAAAGTACACAGTCGAGCTCGCCGGCGACGGGTTCAAGTGCCTCAAGTAAATTACGGCTACCCACCAAATTGACGTCGTAGAATGCCTTGGGTTGGCCATGCCCGACAAACGCAATGCCGGCAAGGTGGACAACATAATTAGGCCGTGCTTTGGCTACAGCGTTTCTGAGGGTTTGTAAGTCTAAAAGATTTCCAATGATTGTTCTTGGGTGGTCTGATTTTGTATCGCCTAATCCCCAGACTTCGTAGCCGTGCTGTTCAAGTTCGCGAGCCATGTATCGGCCGGTAAAACCTTGCAAGCCAGTAATCAATACTCGCTTGTTTGCGCCGCCAGCCTTAGACATTTAGAAAGAAAACCCGCGCTCGTTGCGAGCTAGGTCTGCTACGACCATCATCCGGCAGAGTTCTTCCAGCGACGTCTTAGGTGCCCATCCCAACTTTGCCTTGGCTTTTTCCGGGTTTCCTATTAATAGTTCAACTTCCGCTGGGCGATAGAACTTAGGATTAATTGAAACCAGCGTTTTGCCAGTTTTGGTATCGATTCCATGCTCTTGCTCGGCTGAGCCCTTCCACTCAAGCGAAATGTCGGCTACGTTAAAGGCCATCGTTACAAAGTCACGAACCGTTTCAGTGCGGTTAGTGGCCAGCACAAAGGTGTCAGGCTCGTCGGCTTGCAACATACGCCACATGCCCTCGACATAATCCTTTGCAAAGCCCCAGTCACGCTTAGCATCCACGTTGCCAAGTTCCAGAGTACCTAACTTGCCAAGCTTAATTTTAGCTACCGAATCGGTGATCTTGCGGGTGACAAACTCTCGACCCCGTAAAGGTGATTCATGATTGAACAAAATGCCGCTCGTACCGAAAATCCCGTAGCTTTCGCGGTAGTTAATCGTCATCCAGTGAGCGTAAAGCTTAGCTACGCCATAAGGGCTACGGGGGTAGAAGGGCGTGGTTTCAATTTGGGGTATTGCTTGCACCTTGCCAAACATTTCGGAGGTGCTCGCTTGATAAAACCTGATCTTGGGATCAACAATACGAATTGCTTCAAGTAAGTTGACTGCACCTATGCCTGTAATACCGCCAGTAGTGATAGGCTGATCAAACGAAACACCCACAAAACTCTGGGCGGCAAGGTTGTAAACCTCCGTTGCCTGGGTGCTTTGCAGTAGACGAATACTAGAACCAAGGTCCGTCAGATCGTATTCAACCAGCTGCAAGTTCGGGTGTTTTTCTATCCCAAGTTCCTCGATGCGCCAAAAATTGACAGAACTTGTCCGACGATAGGCTCCGTAGACCTTGTAGCCCTTGCCGAGTAGTAATTCCGAGAGGTAGGCACCGTCTTGTCCGGTAATGCCGGTTACGATTGCAATCGCATTTTGACCTGAATTCGCCACGCTAGAGTCCGATACGCTTAGGAAAAGGGCGATTATACTAGGGGACAAGCACTAAAACGGGTCAATTTCCAACTGCAGCCTATCTAAAAGACCGACAATCAGCATGAAATTAGTTCCAGTAATCCTGTCCGGTGGTGCCGGCACGCGTTTATGGCCTGTGTCACGAGAACTGCATCCCAAGCCCTTTATTCGTCTAGCAGACGGCCAAAGCTTGCTGCAAAAGTCATTTTTGCGCGCTAAATCCTTGCCGGAAGTAGTAGAGGTGTTGACGGTCACTAATCGCGATCTTTTCTTCAAAACAGCAGATGAATACCGCGAGGCGGGTCCCATTTCCGTGCCGCTTGGCTTTATTCTTGAGCCGCAGGGGCGGAATACAGCCCCGGCCATAGCTGCCGCCGCTTTGACTATATACAAGCAACACGGTCCAGACGCAGTGATGTTATTTCTGACTGCCGATCATCTGATCGCTGACTTCAGTGCCTTTTGCGAGGCCGTCACTGTCGCAATCAGCTTGGCTCAACAAGGTAAAGTCACAACCTTCGGTATTCACCCCGAAACACCTGAAACAGGCTATGGGTATATTGAAGCCAATGGTCACGATGTGACAAGGTTTGTAGAAAAGCCTGACTCGGCAACAGCTCAAGCTTATATCGCTAGCGGTAAATATCTATGGAATTCTGGGATGTTCTGTATGACCGCTCAAACTGCCATGACTGAGCTTGGCGAATATGTTCCGAGTGTTCTGAAAGCCGTGGGTGAAAGTTTGGATGTGTCGCGTCGAGTAGAGGGTATTGGTCAATACCAAATTGAACTGGACAGCAAAACTTTCGCACAAGCGGAAAGCATTTCTATCGATTACGCACTGATGGAGAAAACCCGTCATGCTGCTGTAGTGTCTTGCTCAATCGGCTGGAGTGACATCGGCTCTTGGAATGCCTTAGGGGACCTGATTGCGCCAGATGCCGATGGTAATAGCATCAAGGCTGAAGCGTTCCTGCATGACGTCAAGAATTGCTATATCCAGGGTGAGGACCGCATCATAGCCGCGGTAGGGATAGAAAATCTCATCATTATCGACACGCCTGACGCTTTACTTGTTGCGAATAAAAGCTGCTCCCAAGATGTCAAGCAAATTGTTGGCCAACTAAAGAACATAGATCACGAAGCTTTCAAGCTTCATCGTACAGTTCATCGCCCGTGGGGTACCTACACGGTGCTTGAGGAAGGGCACAACTTCAAAATGAAGCGTATCGTAGTGAAGCCAGGCGCTTCATTATCACTGCAGATGCATCATCACCGCAGTGAGCACTGGATTGTTGTGGATGGTATGGCCAAGGTAGTTAACGGTGATAAAGACCTGTTGATCTCAACGAACGAATCAACTTATATCCCAGCTGGCCATAAGCACAGACTTGAGAACCCAGGCAAGGTTGATTTGATTATGATTGAAGTGCAAAGCGGCAGTTATCTCGGCGAGGACGACATCGTCCGATTTGAAGATAACTACGGGCGAGTTTAACTTCATTCTGTCGCGGCGGATTCAATCAAATGCTTAAAGCGCTCTGGCACTATCGTGGTTTTATTCTAGGTAGTGTTAAGCGTGAGTTTCAAGCGAGGTATCGAAACTCATTGCTAGGAGCGGCATGGACGGTGATCAACCCTTTGGCCATGATCGCCGTTTACACGCTAGTGTTTTCACAGGTAATGCGATCCAAATTGCCTGGTATTGATAACCAGTTTGCTTACAGTATTTACCTTTGCTCAGGGATTCTCACTTGGGGATTTTTTTCAGAAATAGTTAGTCGTTTGTTGAATACATTTCTAGAAAACGCTAACTTACTGAAAAAAATCAGCTTCCCCAGATTGTGCTTGCCTGTCATCGTCGTGATGACTGCAAGCATCAATTTTGCAATTATTTTTGGTCTTTTTAGCATCTTTCTGATTGCATTGAACAGTTTTCCTGGGACTGTTTTTCTAGCCGTGATTCCAGTGCTGGTTTTACAGGTTTTATTTTCAGTTGGTTTGGGTGTATCTCTGGGTGTACTGAATGTATTTTTTAGAGATGTCGGACAATTGTTTGGAGTTGTGCTGCAGTTCTGGTTTTGGTTGACCCCGGTTGTTTACCCTCTAGATATCCTGCCTCAGTCCATTCAACGCTTTATTAAGTTTAATCCCATGACAAATTTAATCAATGCGTACCACGATATTTTGGTGTTGCAACAATGGCCTGACTGGGGAAGTCTGCTGCCTGTTGCTGTGCTTGCTCTATTGTTTTGTATTTGGGGAATGCGTCTATTTCGTAAGCATGCAGGTGAACTGGTGGACGAGCTTTAATGGGCAGCATTTCCGTTAATCAAGTGGGTAAAGCCTACAAAGCTTACCCGTCGCGCTGGTCTCGTTTAGCTGAGTGGCTGATCCCTTTTTCGCCTCCAAGGCATAAAGATAACTGGGTTTTAAAAGATATTAGTTTTGAGGTGGCTGAAGGTGAGGCCTTAGGTATTGTGGGCATCAATGGTGCAGGTAAAAGCACATTATTGAAAATAATTACTGGAACCACTTTAGCTTCAACAGGGACGATCAAGGTCCGTGGTTGCGTTGCTGCGTTACTCGAATTAGGCATGGGGTTCCACCCCGACTTTACAGGACGACAAAACGCTCTGATGGCGGGGCAATTACTTGGCTACAGCGTTCAGGATATGAATGAACTAATGCCTAGTATTGAGAATTTTGCGGAGATCGGATCCTATATTGATCAACCAGTACGTACCTATTCGAGTGGGATGCAAATGCGCCTTGCATTTAGCGTTGCGACTGCTAAAAGACCAGATATATTGATCGTTGATGAGGCATTGTCGGTCGGTGACGCATACTTTCAGCATAAAAGTTTTACTCGTATACGTGAATACAATGAACTAGGCACTACTTTGCTGATTGTGTCGCACGACAAAGGCGCCGTTCAGGGGATCTGTAGCCGTGCCGTATTACTTAACGCTGGACGCGTCGCCATGGATGGAGATCCAGAGTCCGTGATGGATTACTACAATGCAATGCTCGCGCAACGAGAGGGTTCAATTGTTACGCAGGAGTTGGCTGAGGACGGCAAAGTGAAAACCGTCTCTGGTACTGGCGAAGCCAGTATTTTGGAGGTTTTAATTGAGAATACTAACGGCGAGCGAATCGAAGTTGTTGGGGTAGGCGATGTAGTCACTATCAAAGTAGTTGCCAGAGTGAATGTTGACATGCCGGAATTGGTAGTTGGCTATATGATCAAAGATAGGTTAGGACAGCCTGTATTTGGTACGAACTCCCATCATTTGAAGCAAGCTACAGAGCGACTTATAAGTAGCGAAATAATTACTTTCAGATTTAACTTTTCAGCCAACCTCGGGCCGGGTAATTATTCCGTTGCCGTTGCGTTACATACAAAAGATAATCACGTGACTGAAAATTTTGAATGGCGAGACCTGGCGATCGTATTTAATGTAATTAACTTCGATAAAAATGATTTTGTAGGCGTGGCGTGGTTACCCACTACGCTGGAGTGTGACCGATGAGTGATGGTTTCTATCGAGCGTTTGAGGATAAACATCGTGGCTCGCGTGAGTCAATTAAAGATAGCCAACGGGTTTATCTAAAATTCATTACCCCCTTGAAACTGTTGTATGGTGACGTTAGTGCATTAGATTTGGGCTGTGGACGAGGTGAGTGGCTAGAATTGCTAGTTGAGTCTGGATTTAATGCTTATGGCGTTGACCTCGACGATGGCATGTTGGCCGAGTGTCGCTCCCGTGGTCAGCAAGTTAAAACGCAGGATGCGATAGCTGCACTCAAGGACTATGCTGATGAATGCCTGACAGTTGTTTCGGGTTTTCATTTAGCAGAGCATATTCCCTTTGATGTCTTGCAAGTTTTGATCACAGAGGCTCTTCGGGTGCTAAAGCCAGGGGGATTACTAATCCTTGAGACACCAAATCCAGAAAATATTGTGGTTGGTGCGACTAATTTCTATCTTGATCCGACGCACCGCCAGCCAATACCTCCTTTGTTGCTTTCGTTTTTAGCCGAGTACCTTGGCTTTAGTCGAGTTAAAGTTTTGCGTCTGCAAGGTCCGATTGATTTGAACAAGAATTTTAAGTTGACTGTTCATGATGTGCTCGGAGGGGTTAGTCCTGATTATGCTGTTGTGGCTCAAAAAAACGCAGCGCTAGAAATACTTCAATTAGTTAGTGACCCTTTTAACTCTGAATATGGAGTGTCGCTTGATATGGTGGCAGGTCAGTACGACCTGCAGCACCGGCAAGTAGAGCAGCGCTTGGCGGCGCGAATTGAAGAAGTCATGGCCGTTGCAAAAGGTGCGGAGTTAGCTATAAAAAAATTTACCGCACCATGGCGCTGGTTAAGTTGGCAGCGACAATTATTGCGAGAGAATGGTGTTTTAAGTCGATTGAAACATTTGCTTAAAAAACTAATACGACTGGCGTCATTTAAAGCGGTTAATTATTTTGATGCTAGACCTGATCTTCGTGCAAAGCATAGTGGGGTAAATGGCAATAAAGGCTTATATGACTTTTGTCGCTCAGTTTATTTAAGGATGGCAATTGATCCTATTGCTGCATCGAGATCGCTATCAATTGATTCACCTTATGCGCCTGAACTAACTTTAACTGAAACTACGCAGCATGCAGCCGAGGTCTACAAGTCTCTGAAGGCGGCTATGAAACAGTCAGCGGAGGGTTAGTCATGCGTGTCGTCATTGATTTACAGGGCGCTCAAAGCGAAAGTCGTTTCCGAGGCGTTGGTCGCTATAGCCTCTCACTAACTAGTGCGATGTTGCGCTTGGGCAACCGTCATGAGATCTTCGTTGTTTTAAATGGCATGTTTCCAGAAACTATTGAGCCTTTGCGAGCAGCGCTTAATGGTTTACTACCGCAGCAAAATATTCAGGTATGGTATGCCCCTGGTCCAGTTGCTGGCATGATCGAGGCAAATGGTGAGCGTGCCCGAGTTGCAGAGTTGATGAGAGAAGCCTTTATTGCGAGTCTATGCCCAGACATAGTTCTTGTAACCAGTTTATTTGATGGTTTTGGTGATGACACTGTAACAAGCATAGGTAGATTGCCAACAAACTACCTGACTCTACCAATTATTTATGATCTGATTCCTCTCGTTAATTCAGTTGTTTATCTAGAATCTAATCCGGTATACGAAAAGTTTTATCAGAGCAAACTTAGTTATTTAAAACAAGCTGATGCGTGGCTAACAATTTCTGAAAGCTCTCTAAATGAGGCTGTTTCTCGTCTTGGTATCAGTAAACAAAAAATCATCAATATTTCTGGGGCATGTGATCCAATCTTTAGAAAACGGAATTTATCGGAGTCAGAAGTAAACGCGTACTATCAACGCTTAGGTCTAAAGAAAGATTTTTTGCTTTATTCTGGCGGCGCCGATACTCGTAAGAATCTGCCGCGCTTGATTACCGCCTACAGCAACCTGCCAGATTCGCTTCGTCAAACCCATCAATTAGTAATAGCTGGCAAAATTCCCAACGGCAACATTGCCGAACTAAAGTCGCATGCCAAATTATCGGGTCTGTCGAACCGAGACATAGTCTTTACTGGTAGCGTGACGGACAGTGATCTTTGTGCCTTATATAACTTATGCTATCTGTACGTCCTACCCTCTTTACACGAAGGTTTTGGTTTGCCGGTACTTGAAGCAATGTCGTGCGGCGCGCCGGTGATTGCGTCCAATAGCACCAGTCTTCCTGAAGTTGTCGGTATTCCACAAGCTTTATTTGATCCTAACCAAACTGATGACATCGCTGACAAGCTTAAACATGTTCTAACGAATGAGGATTTTCGGCAAACTTTGATTGAGCTTGGACAAAAGCAAATTGCTCTTTATTCTTGGGACACATGCGGTGCAAAGGCATGGCTTGCCCTAGAGGATTTCTATACAGCTAATCGCGCAAGTTCGTTAAATTCAGCGTCTGCACATGTGGATGAACAAACGGTGATCAAGGCAATCGCAGCGTTGAAACCTGGTTTCAATGATCACGCTCTGATGCGCTGCGCCGCTATGATTGCGCTGAATCATCCGAAGTCCCGCTTGTGTACATTATTTGTAGACATTTCCGAGCTCGCTCGGCATGACGCTGCAACTGGAGTGCAGCGTGTGACAAGAAGTATTTTGCTGCAGTTGATCACTGAGCCTCCTGAGGGCTATCTTGTCGAACCAGTTTACGCCGATACTACGTCGGTTGGATATCGTTATGCCCGAAACTTCATGGCTAGTTTTTTAGGCCATGATGTCAATGAAAGACTTGATGAAGTTATCGAGACTTGTCCCGGAGATATATTTTTAGGCTTGGATTTACAGCATCAAATTACACGATACCAGTCCCCTTACCTTACCGCTTTGCGCTCGCGTGGTGTTGGTATTTATTTTGTTGTGTACGATTTATTACCAATTCATTTTCCACAATTTTGGCCGTTCGAATTATCAGGGGCGCATGCAGAGTGGTTGCACGTATTAGCTAAATTTGATGGTGCAATATGTATTTCGAAAGCGGTTGCAGACGAATTAAAGAACTGGCTCTTAACGAATACTTCGCCACCTGCCAGACCTTATCGAATCGAATGGTTTCATCTGGGAGCGGACATTGACAATAGTAAGCCCTCTAAAGGGTTACCAGAGAACGGAGATGATGTGTTATTTGAACTGGCGGCAAGGCCTACCTTTTTGTCCGTTGGCACAATTGAGCCACGTAAACGTCACGAACAGACTCTGGCTGCATTTGATTTGTTATGGGCAGAGGGTCACGATGTCAATTTGGTGTTGGTGGGTAAGCAGGGATGGTTGATGGATGACCTGGTTAACCAAATTAATACCCACCCCGAGAAAGATAAACGACTTTTCTGGCTGGCTGGTGTCAGTGACGAATATCTAAGCAAAATCTATGCGGCCTCAACCTGCCTTGTATACAGCAGTGTGGGCGAGGGGTTCGGTTTGCCATTAATTGAGGCTGCTCAGAACGGTCTCAAAATTATCGCCCGTGATTTACCTGTTTTCAGAGAGGTAGCGGGGGATTGTGCGACATACTTTATGGGTGATTCTGCCGATGCTCTGGCCGGCAGCATCAAGATCTGGCTAGCTAAGGATGTACTGGATCAAACGCCAGATGTTGCTGACATGCACTGGATTACCTGGAAGCAAAGCGCTGAGCAGTTAAAGAAAGCACTTTTCCAGTAGTTAGGATGATTTTTAAGCTATGTGAACGTTTATTAACTTTTCGTTAGACATCAAGCACCAAATATCATCTCAAAATATGCCTAAAGTGCAAAATTTTAGATTGCAACATATAACCTGCGTACAATTTTACCCAAGCTGTAGCTTAAGTTTTTGAACTTGTGCTTCGACCCAATTAAAAATAACTTCATTAGATCAATTATGAATATTCTTGTCGTAGGTGCGGGTTACGTTGGTCTGGTGACTGCATCCTGCTTAGCCAGTAAAACGAATCGTGTCGTCTGTGTGGATACAGATTCTAAAAAGCTAGCTAAATTAGCTAGCGGTCAGATACCGATTTATGAGCCCGGCCTAAAAGAGATCGTAGATAGTGCGGTTGCAGATGGATCGCTATCTTTTGAGTTGGGTATCAAGGCAGGCTTAGCTAAGATCGAAGCTGATCAGAATGAGTTGACATTAGTTTTCATAGCAGTAGGTACCCCTCAGGGTGAGGACGGATCTGCAGATCTTCGTTATGTATTGGCAGCAGCCAAAGAAATTGGCCAGTATCTGACTCGTCCCGCTATCGTAATTAACAAATCTACGGTTCCAGTGGGCACGGCCGATTCAGTCAAAGGGGAAGTGGCATGGCAACTCTTCCAGCGAAAGTGCTTTATTGATTTTGATGTTGCGAGTAACCCTGAGTTTCTAAAAGAAGGAGCTGCGATTGAAGACTTCTTTAAGCCAGATCGCGTTGTTATTGGTACAGATAGTGAAATCACCAAGGCTACTTTATTAAGGCTATATCGTCCGTTTGTGGATGATGAAAACCGCTTGTTAACGGTTGGCGTTAAAGAAGCTGAATTGATTAAATATGCTTCTAATGCGATGCTTGCGACGAGAATCTCGTTCATGAACGAGATCGCCAATATTTGTGATCGCTATGGTATCGATGTTGAAGACGTGCGACACGGAGTTGGCATGGATAGCCGGATTGGCCCTGCTTTCCTTAGAGCCGGTTGTGGATATGGTGGATCTTGTTTTCCGAAAGACGTACAAGCGTTAGTGCGAATTGCACAAAGTGTTGGTGTTGAGCCGCTTGTTTTAAATGGTGTTGAGTCACGTAATAAAAAGCAAAAACAATACTTGTTTGAGCAAATTGTTGCTCGTATGGGTAAGGACTTGACGGGGCGTAAAATCACAGTCTGGGGACTGGCGTTCAAGCCTGAGACCGATGATATGCGTGAAGCTTCGTCGATAGATTTGATACGCTCTTTGTGCCAAGCTGGCGCGCAAGTCGTAGCTCATGATCCTGTTGCGAAGCAAGTTGCCGAGCAAATTTTTGCTGATCTTATCCGTAATAGCCACCTGTCAATAGCTGATGATGCTATGCATGCAGCCAAGGGGGCGGACGCACTTGTACTTGTTACCGAATGGACAGAGTATAAAAACGTGGATTTTAAAGAACTTAAAAACTCTCTGAAATCAGCCGTGATATTTGATGGTCGTAATCATTTCAACCCAAGTCAGATGAAACAACTTGGTTTTCAATATTTAGGTATCGGTCGCGTCTAACCAAGATTAAAAAATGAAAAAAATATTAGTTACTGGTGGCGCAGGCTTTTTAGGCTCGCATCTTTGCGATCGTTTAATTGCTCAAGGGCATGATGTTATTGCACTTGATAGTTTTTTCACAGGAAATCGTCGAAACCTGACGCAGTTAGCAGGTAACCCAAAATTCCAGGTGATTGAACACGATGTGGTAAATCCAGTCGAGATTGAGGGTTTAGATGAAATTTATAATCTAGCCTGCCCCGCATCACCAGTGCACTATCAGCACGACCCTATTCATACTATGAAAACTTCTGTGCTAGGTGCACTGAATATGCTTGAGCTGGCTCGTAAGTCAAATGCGAAAATTTTTCAGGCGTCGACTTCTGAGATATATGGTGATCCCATAGTCCACCCTCAGCCAGAAGGCTATTGGGGACATGTCAATCCAATCGGGATACGTAGTTGCTACGATGAAGGCAAGCGCGCGGCGGAAACGCTATTTTTTGATTACCACCGACAACACAGGTTGCGCATACGTGTTGTTAGAGTTTTTAATACTTATGGCCCACGAATGGCGGCCGACGATGGTCGTGTTGTCAGTAACTTCATTGTGCAGGCCCTTAAAGGCCAAGATCTGACCGTCTATGGCGAGGGGTCACAGACTCGCAGCTTTTGTTATGCAGATGATCTAGTCGAGGGGTTCATTCGCCTGATGAACGCAGAAGATACTGTGATTGGTCCGGTTAATATTGGTAATCCTGGTGAGTTCACCATGTTAGAGTTGGCTGAGCGCGTGTTGCGATTGACTGGATCCAGGAGCAAATTAATTCATCTTCCTTTGCCAGAAGATGATCCAAAGCAACGCCGTCCCGATATAGGAAAAGCGAAAGAGCTACTTGGTTGGACACCAACAGTTATGCTTGAAGATGGTTTAGCTAGAACGATCGAATATTTTAGAACTGTGATCTGACATGGCACATACCTTCATGGATCAGTCTTTCGTAATTGTGATGCCTGTATATGAAGATCTTGAGGCGTCTCGACGCCTATTTAAAGAACTGAATCGTGAGTATGGTGACAGGGCATATTTAGTAGTAGTGGATGATGGTTCGGTCAGACAGCCAGTAGAAATTGATGCGCTCGAAGCCGCAAACATGAAGGGAGTCGTTATTTCGCTCAAGCGAAATGTTGGGCACCAACGTGCTATCGCGATTGGACTCAGTTATGTTGCAGATAAATTACCAGCAGCAGGTATAACTGTAGTAATGGATTCAGACGGGGAAGATACACCTGAATCGATTAAGAGACTCGTTGAGCCTTTATCCTCACCCGAAGTGGATGTGGTGGTGGCGCAGCGTAAAAGTAGAGTTGAAACGTTTCAATTCAAGGCTTTTTATCTTATTTATAAATATTTGTTTACATTATTAACAGGCCGTAAGATTCGCTTTGGTAACTTCATGGCGCTTAAGGCACAAGCTGTCAAGCGTTTGACGGCAATGCAAGAGCTATGGACACACATTGCCGCCTGCACATTGAACGCAAAACTACGAATTACCTTAGAACCAATCGACCGTGGTCCGAGGTATGTCGGACAGAGCAAGATGAATTTCGTTGGACTTGCGCTTCACGGATTTAAAGCCTTGATGGTATTTGCAGAGGATGTGCTTGTCCGCGTTGGGATCGTTTGTGCTTTGGTTGCCGCTTCTTCAATCTTGATCAGTTTTATGGCAGTCGCCCTGAAACTTATGGGTTATGCGACTCCCGGTTGGTTTTCAGTTGCCATCGGAATTTTATTACTTGTGTTTATGCAAACGGGTGCGTTGACGCTTATGACCTTAATGTTGACTGGTATTGTTCGCAGTGGCACAACCAATCCTGTAGATTACTTAAGTCTGATTGACCACGTGAGTCATGCTGAGTAAGTTGACTTGGAGAGTTGTTGGACCGTTCATCCAACCTGCTAAATTCTTCGTAAACGGACTCTTCGCCACTGGAGTTCACTTTACAGTACTTACAGTTTGTTTAAAGATTTTCCTGTGGCATTCGGCAGGACTGTCTAATATGATGGCCTCAGTATTCGGTATTACCTCGTCTTTTTTAGGTAATCGTTACTTTGTATTTAATAATTCAAGCGAACCCCTCAGAAAACAAGCAGTGAGGTTTATAGCTTTAGCCGTGACGCTTGCCATAGTGAATGGATTTGTCATGTATTTATTAACTGACCTGTACCATAATGATTACAGAATAAGCTTTTTTATAGCAACGGTTATGCAGACGATATTAAGTTTTCTTGGTAACAAGATCATGGTTTTTAAAGCATGAAATACATCAAATTTACCATTGCGATCATCTTATATACCGTTTTGTTATTGACGATCTATTATTTACACATCGCTTACTTAAAGGTAGGCGTCGTTTTTTACAGTTCACTGATAGATGCTGTAGTTGCATCATTATTAACTCTTATCTGTGTAATTCTGATCAAGTGGTTTCGTGTTTTCACTGTTTTTGAGCGCACGCAATTATTCTTTATTTGGTTACTAATAGGATATGGTTTTGCAATTTCTGTACCGACGGTAATAGATAGATCTTTATCCTTTTATATTCTAGAGAAGTTGCAGCAACGAGATGGCGGCATTAAATTGGACTCCTTTGATCTGGTTTTTACTAAGGAATATATTAAGGAACACCGATTAATTGATGTCAGACTCACCGAGCAGCAAGAGTCCGGTACGATAGTTATCAAAAATGGTTGCGTCAAATTGACTGACTGGGGAAGCCTTATCGCGACTAGTAGCCGCTTTTTCAGATTACATTTTTTACCTTCTCAAAGGCTCTTGTTGGGGCAATATACAGATGTTTTGACCGATCCTTTCAAGCACAGTCTTGAAGTCCAAGACTATAAATGTAAGTAATAAATCCGAATTCCTATTTTGAAGTGGTAGATAAAATCTGTATGCCCAAACGTCGTTGATCAGAGCTAAGGTTAATATTCCTTGGTACAAAACAATATCCTAACCTCAGCTCAACACGATAGTTTTCACTTGTCGTTGTTTCGTGGTTTGGTAAGGCGATTGACACGGACATCCCGCTTTGCTCAGAAAACACAAAGTCCTTGCTAGAGATAATAGTGTCACTATTATCTAAAATACTTATTGTGGCGGGTAGTCCACGTTTGCCTAAACTTGGCCGAGTCGCCTTGATAGCTATCGTTATTTCGGTGGATCCTTGAGGTATGCTCATTTCGAAAAGACCAGACGTCCAACCGTCAACAGTAACTTCTTTATTTCTATAGCACTGCGTATCTATCGTGAAGGGAAAACTCTTAAAAGAGTCTTTGAGTTCTTTGAGCGAAAGTAATACTAAGAATGCGAGTGCGCTAATCACTAGCCATGCATAACTTTGTTCAATAAATTTTGCCGAGATAATAGCCTTTTCAGTAACTGGATTCTGTTCGTTAAGAACCCAAGCGTATATGAGTGCTAATAATCCTATTGCAATAAATAGATTTTCTCTAACAAGCATAGAATGGGAGTAAAGATTGCCAATAAAAACACTACCTAATCCGATCAGTGCTGGCACGAGTAGTTTCTTGTGTTGACTTTTGTAAATTGGATAGATAATTACGAGAGCGAAAATTACAAAACCGATTAAGCCAGTTTCAACTAAGGTTTGTAAAAAATAGTTATGCGCGTTTTCACCGTTTTGTTCAATACTTAAGAAATGAGAATTTGTTAATTGGTAGTTTGCAGATTGGTGATAGAACTCCCCTTGCCCCATGCCGAGTAGAGGAAACATTGAAAACATCTTGAGCGCAGCAGCAAAAATTTCTGGACGGTATACCAGTTTTAGATTTAAATCTGCTAGATCTTTTATACCAAGGTTAGGAATTAGTTTAGATAAGAGCAGTGCCGAATATTCTTTGAAATAGAGCGCAGTAATAACAAATAAAATAGAACTTATAAGAATCCCTGTGATTACTCGAGATAAATTTTTACTGTGTCGAAAGGACCAGATTAATCCTTGCAGAATTAAGAAAGCTAAGGCTAAGATGATTGTAGATTTTGATTTACTCAGAAACAAACTTATCCAAGCTGCAGGAATTACCGTAGCAACTATTAACCATCTGTAAGGGCGACTAGACAAACTATAAACGTAGCCCCAGAGCCCGAGTGCGCCTATTAGCATAAAGCCAGCAAAAGCATGAATATCTGGCTGTAATCCTAATGCTACATAGCCGAGTTGATCCACTCTAAAAAAGTAATGAAACCACTGTAAACCGATTCCAAGTTGAGATTGAAAAATAGCAATGACAGTAGAGATCAATATCGTTGTAATCAGTGGTATGAAAACAAAATGGTTACGAGCCCCAGATGTTGCTAAAACTGCGGACGCAGTTACCAAAAAAATGGTTGCATTGCCATAAATAACCCAATCGACGAAAGGTCGATAATCATTATGCCAATCGATGGATCTCAGGTGTAATACGTTGTAGGCTAACGCAGAGAAATTGAAGTCTGAGTGGCTTTGGTGAAGATTTCTTGTAATTGCAATAGTGACTGATATGCTTAAGTAAACAAGTAGTATGTAGGCGGGCCAGAGTAAGGGGTTTGCTTTTACTTTTTTGTTTTTATTTACAACCTGATGAATATTGACGCCTAAGAATAGGCCTGCAACCAAATCTAATCCTGGGTACTGCGATTGAGCAATGCGACCGTAGCCAGTAAAAGCAGTTAATTCAAAAGAAAAATTGGGTAAGAGTGGTAGTGCCAAAATGCAAGCAGCGATCCCTGCTTTTGGGCTAAATATTGCAATTAAAAGTGCGTATACAAAACAGAGTATCGAAGTCGATACGCGGTAGTATGAGTCAAGAGCCGCGAATTCATGATACAAATTTAATAGGACTAGGATAGGCGCCGCCCAGCTCAAGACAACACCTGATTTGGAGATTAAACGTACGGCGGTAGTTGAAATATTCGAAATTGAAAAACCCATTTTTACTAAATCGCTTCGATATCAACATAGGATTTTTCGCTAGCGCCACTGATGGTTATATCTTTTAGCCTGCAAGCGTTAGCTTTGGAGGCGAACAGATAATGCTCAGGATGCATGACGAAGCAATTTTTTAACGTACCGATATACAGAACCTGCATATCGCCTTGGTAGTGGTATCAAATTTCTCGGAAATTTCCTCTTTAATCCTTCATAGCGATGATTATAGGCAAAGCGATCGGCCACGATGTCTAACCTAATCTGATCGGGGTGTTTAATTTCTCCTAACGCCTCTATCGGTGCGCCAGGTTGCTCAGTTAGAGTGATCGTATGAGTTGCGTCAGGTCCGATACCGATATTGCTAACTAAATTTACGTTCGAGGTTGCCGTAATACCTCCACGGAACCAAACACAGGCAAGCCAAGGATAAAACCAAGAGGAATAGATTGCATTGCTGTGAACACGTGAAAAGATGTCCTCCCAATAAGCCCTTTCGCTCTTGTCTGGATTGAGGAGTTGCCAAGTTTCGCTTAGTTTCCAATCGGGCCAGAACGGTATGTCTCCTTGATAGTGTTGCCAGGCTCGACGCCACGTCGCCCAGCCCCAACAATCCGCATACTTTGAAAAATAGTAGGAAGCATCGCCGCGTTTTTTACCTTTTTGATGATTGTCACCTGATATTACCCATACGCGCTCATCCTTTTCGTATTTGTCTAGTAGGGAGGTGCAATATTCGAAAAAATCGGGATGTGTGACACAGTCATCTTCGAGGATGATAGCGCGATCAACTTTATTGAATACCCAGTCTAAGCCAGAGGAGACCCTTTTTTTCAGGCCGAGATTTACCGATGAGTAGTTTTTATGTATCTGACAAGGCCAGTCTACCTGCTCAACAATCTGACGAACTTCATCGCATAGCGCCGTATCATTAATGTGATTTGGACGTGGACCATCTGCAATAACAAATAATTGCTCTGGTTTTGCCGCACGGATTGCAGCAAAAGTCTCCCTCGTGTACCTTGGTCGATTAAAAACAATAAATGCAACAGGTGTGGTGAGCATCTTTGCCAGTGTGAGATCAGGCTTATCAGCCCTGTTTGTCAACGACGTTATACCAGCATTTCGGCAGTGAGAAGTCAGGCAAATCGTCAATGTTTTTACGATCAAAAGCGTGAGGAAACTGAACAACTCTTTGACGGTTCGTTACGCGGTCTCTTCGTAGGAAAGTAAATTCCATAATAGGTGGTATTTGAAATTCTTGATAACTGTAAGCCGGCGCACAATTATTTGGATGAATATGCACTACGTCAAAAAATTTATGGATTTTTTTAAAAATCAAATTTAGTAAAGTAAATTCACCAGACACCATCAACTTATCTAGGTTGTGAAACTCAATCACCATGATTCTAAATTTTTTTAATACATCATCTGAGGTATCAAAAAGTACCTCATACTCTGCGCCTTCAATATCCATTTGTAGAATGAATTCACTCTGATTTGGTGCTTTTTGTTCTACCCATTGGTTAAGAGTGACAAAAACTTCATCATTTTTCAAGCCAAGAAATTTTCGTTCAAAAGATAGAAGTGGGTGTGAGACAGGTGCCTGCATAACTGAATAATCTGCTAGAAAACAGGGTACGCCCTGTTCCGCTAGCCGTAATTCAAAATCAGCGACATCCGATACGCCGGGGGAAAAGCATGCTGTCAAGCCGACTAAATCATTTGGGATTAAATAACCGCCGTCACCCTGTGGGCCAACTCTAATCAATTCATGACCGCTATCTATTGGGCCTATGAGATTCATAAACTCGCGTAGATCATCAGGGTCCGTTGTGGAAACTAGGCGCTTTCTTTTAGCCAAAAGGAAGCGATACAGCGCGCCGTGAACGACATTTTTAAGCATAACGCCTACTTGGGGTGGGTTGGATATCAAAGCAATACAATTGTAGCGATAAAGTCGCGAAAATCTAGTGATACGGTCACCAGGCAACTCTATAAACTGCATCTGCTTTAAATATTAGATGTATCGTGTGCTGGGAAATAAAGGTGGGTTAAGTTGCTAACGAAAATTGGGTGGTCTTATTAAAAATGTCCCAGTTGATTGTCAAAATCGAAGGAGGGTTGGGTAATCAATTGCTCCAATATCTTTTTGGTGTATCGCTCTCCTGGCAACATCAAAAACCAGTTTACTTCGATGTGTCCGAGTATTTAATTGGATCCGCAAACAGGAAACTTGCACTGTTTGAATTAGACTTACCCGGCATTTTTATAAAGTGCAAGAAAACAGTTAATAAGCAAAAGTCATCGATCCGATTATCAGATATCGAGTTCATTCGATTTTTAGATCAATGTCCTCAAGACACCGCGATCAATCTACCCTATCGACAAGAATTCGGCATATGTTATACGCCAGACTTTAAGGCGTTCGATCTTGGTTATTTTGCAGGATATTGGCAAAGCTATAGATATTGGGAAACCCCCGATATTCTGCTTAGTTGGCTTAATAAACTTCTTGATAGCGTAGAGCAAAAAAAATATTCCTGTGAAAACATTCATGCAGAGGATGGTTGTGCTTTGCATATCCGAAGAGGCGACTATCTCCGTCCCGAGCATATTAATTGGTTCGGCATTTGTCGCTATCCCTACTATCTAGCAGGATTGAAACTTCTTAACTGCAAAAAAAATACTTTTTTTTCAGATGATATACATCAGATTGATAGCGATTATGGGATGGTTTCAGGCTATCTAAACGCAAGCTTTGTATTACAAAATGAGATTAAGGAGTTTCTCAAATTACGCAAATTCCGTAACCTCGTCCTAGCGAATTCTTCATATAGTTATCTTGCTGGGTTACTTGCAAATAACCGAGACAATAGGGCAGTGATTATTGCCCCTTATCCATGGTATTCGTGTACAGTGGTTGGGCCAGACATGGCTACAAATTGGATTCTGCTGAACCGGGCTACAGGCCGAACCAAAGTGGAAGATAATCAAATTGTCGAGGCGAGTTCTGTAATGGTTCTCGTGCCTATAAGCCATGAAATTAGTGAGTCCGAACTAGAGCAGCTTACTGAAAGTCTAAAATGCCAATCAATAAAAATAGATCAAGTTGTTTTTATAAATGCGTCTGCGAAACTTCGACAAAATGATTTAGAACAACTTTTAATTAAGTGCCCTACCGCAAACCCCGTAATTTTGTCCTACGGATCATCTTTGGCAAGTCATATAAATTGTTCCAACTCTGATTTTGTAGCAGTACTCAGCATAGGTGAGTCTTGGAATCGAGATCGGTTAAAACAGGATATAGCGTTAAGTGTTAAACATGGAGTGTCAACCATTTACAGGTCAGCAAACACTGAACCGATGAACCAGAGCGGCAATATTTTTGCATCGAAAATGTTGTCTGCCATCGACTTACAAACGTACTTGTTGCAGCTTTTGTTTGAGTCCAGACTTGGCATTGTGATGATTAAAAATATATTCGCCGAGGCGTTTATAAGGTCAGAAAATCGGATTGATGATGTTATTTACGAGCAAATCGTGATTTTTAAATCGCTAGCTTTATCACCTCATATGTCAATCGCTACGATACGTGACGACGAGCAAATCGATCGTCAAGTATATGACAAGGCTTTAAATACAACGCTAGCCAAAGTCGTGTTCGATGAAAGGCTGGAAATATCGATCAAATTGACGTTGTACGATCTGATCGGTTTGTCTCGTATAAAGAAATTTGCACCGGACTTGCTGCGGAAGGTTAGGAGACAACAGCTCAATGTCGCAATAGGCAAGGCTAATATTTGGCTTATGGACTGGCCCGTCCTGGCCAAAGTCGCCCGCATTTTAAAAATTGAACGATTTATGACCAAGGTTTTAGACTTAATTTACGCTAAATAAAGTCTTTCGTTGACTCAATATTGTCGTGTTAAACTAAAGGGCTATCAGTCATACTTAGGTGTAATGCGCCTCAAAACTTTATTAGTCTTCCATCCGTTGCCCAAAAAGTAATAAGCAGCGCTTGGTCTAAATAAACGCGAGCACAGATTTGGCATTCGCTGTTCCTCAACTTGCATTAACCACCGGTGGTCTCGCCGCCTTTTCAATCTGTCTGGGCATAGTTGTGACCAAGCATATCCATGGTGCCCACACCATGGACAGCAGCCAGGGGATACAAAAAGTACATCAGCATCCGACCCCTAGGGTGGGAGGATTAGCTATTTATGTTGCTTTAGTAGTGAGTTGGCTTTTGACGCCGCCAATAGTGGCCGACACGCTCGGGCTGATGCTGATTGCGGTGTTGCCGGTCTTTCTAGCAGGCATTTTCGAGGATGTAGTTAAGCGAGACAGCGTTACTGAGCGACTTATGGCTGCATTCGTTAGTGGTGTGCTAGCTTGGCTGTTAACTGGCGTTAGTTTGAAGCAGGTTGGTATTGTCGGCCTAGACTCACTCTTAGCCATCACCTTTGTGTCTGTGCTTTTTACATCTTTCGCAGTTACTGGGGTGGTCAATGCAATAAATATTATCGATGGTTTGAATGGATTGGCTAGTGGAGTGGTGCTGCTTTGTCTTGCCTCTCTCGGGTTAATTGCTTATCAAGTATTTGATTACGAGATGGCTAAATTATGTTTTGTTGTCGGTGGGGCTGTTTTCGGCTTCATGATGGTCAACTACCCGTATGGAAAGATTTTTCTAGGCGACGGCGGGGCGTATTTATTAGGTTTTTTTCTGGGCTGGATTGCTGTGATGATTGCGGCTAGGAATCCATCGGTATCGCCTTGGGCACCCATGTTGGCTTGTGGCTATCCGATATTGGAAGTTTTATTTTCGATGGCACGCAGATCGTCACGTAAGTTAAAACTTGGTCATCCTGATCGATTGCATTTACACAGCCTCCTGTGGGCAAGACTTGCCCGCCGCTGGTTTAGAGGCGCCTCAACACAGGTTCAAAACGCTGCTGTGCTACCTATGATAGTGGGTTACACAGTGATCCCTTGTTTTTTTGCGGTTTATTTTAAAGCTGAGACATTTAAGTTGATTGGTATATTTTTAATGTGCGCTTTTATATACGCCCTCATATATACAAGACTTGTACATTTCAGTTGGACTTGGCCGAAACTATGGACAGCCAAGCGGTTTACTACAAAGAGTAAGTGATTAATGAATAAGCCTAAAATTTACGTCGCTGGTCATCGAGGTATGGTTGGGTCCGCAATTGTTAGGCGTTTGATTGCCTCAGGGCATCCAGCTGATCTCGTGGTGGGCCGAACTCATGCAGAGCTTGACTTGACGAATCAGGCCGCAGTGCGTGACTTCTTTGCGCTCGAAAAACCTGATCAAGTCTATCTGGCCGCGGCGAAGGTGGGCGGCATTCATGCAAACAATACTTATCCAGCTGAATTCATTTACGACAATTTGATGGTTCAATCAAACGTTATTGACGCTGCTTTTCGTCATGGAGTAACAAAATTATTATTTTTGGGTAGTAGCTGTATTTATCCAAAATTGGCTACACAACCCATGTCTGAAGATGCGTTACTTACGGGATTTCTGGAGCCGACAAACGAACCGTATGCCATTGCCAAAATCGCCGGTATTAAAACATGTGAAAGCTATAACAGACAGTACGGGATTAGCCACGGTATCGATTACAGAAGCGTGATGCCCACCAATCTCTATGGACCAGGCGATAACTATCATCCGGAAAACTCGCATGTTATTCCGGCTTTAATTCGCAGGTTTCATGAGGCGAAAGTCAGTAACGCTTCGGAAGTTGTTATTTGGGGATCCGGCAAGCCGTTCAGGGAGTTTCTCTACGTCGATGATATGGCTGACGCAAGCGTTTATGTGATGAATCTCGATAAGTCTAAATATGACTCAGCTACCAGCCCTATGTTGAGTCATATTAATGTTGGTTATGGCTCTGATGTGACAATTGCACAACTTGCGACTGAGATTGGAGCAGTAGTTGGCTTTGGAGGGCGTATTGTTTTTGATGCAAGTAAACCAGACGGCTCGCCACGCAAGCTAATTGATAGTCAACGGTTGAAAGGCCTAGGTTGGAGTGCGACGGTTGATTTGAAAAATGGCTTACGTTTAGCGTATCAAGATTTCTTATCGAGCCAATATCGTCGCACGCAATGAAATTCGTACGCGATTTATTAGAGCCATTTCGGCGGTTATACGGAATATTGCCAGCCGCTAGCCGGAGGGGTTTAATTCCGGTCGCCTTAGTCGGTACACTTACTGCCCTTTTTGAGACAGTAAGCGTTGCGTCAATTTTGCCATTCATGGCAATCGTGATGAATCCAGAGGTGATTAATGATTATGTTTGGCTCAAGCACATCTTGTCGTTGATCGGAATCGAGACGAGGCAATCAGAAATTGTGGCAGCTGGTTTGTTGACTGTTTGCGTTTTAGCTTTAGGTAATGCAATTAATGCCCTAAATTTGTGGACACAGACTCGCTATATCGCATCTACACGTCGCGACCTGGCTTCAGAGCTCTACTCTGGTTACATGCAGCTCCCGTATTCTTTTCATGTGCAGCGTGATACTGCGTCCTTGATGCAAGTTATTTCAGGAGATGTTGAGTCGGCCCTTAGCGGATTTCTTGCGTCATTGCTGATGATGCTTAGTCGAGGATTGAGCGGTACCATACTGATTACCCTGATTGTCTTTGTCGATCCAGTCGTCGCTATTGGTGCAGTAGTGGTTCTTGGCGGAGGTTATTCAATTGTCTATAGGTTAATTCGGGTGAGACAATCCTACTTAGGCGCTAAGATGGTAGCTGCGATGGAACTGCTCGGTCGCACTGGGTTAGAGGGATTAGCTGGCGTAAAAGAGCTAAGGGTACTGGGTCGTGAGCCTACTTCTTCGAAAATGTATGCTGAGTCGCTTACTGAGTTAGCTAGCGTACAGACATCTAATTCATTAGCGACGGCTTTGCCGAGGTATGTCATTGAAGTTTTTGCATATGCGGGCATTGTGTCGGTAACGTTATTTCTAGTGCTTAAAGGCGAAGCTACTACCGCGATGCCTTCATTGGCTTTATACGCTCTTGCAGGTAACCGACTCGCTCCGATTTTTCAGCAACTTTTTGCGGCAGCGGTCACCATCAAATATCATACCCGCGCCGTAGATGCGCTCGAGAAAGACTTAGCCGAAGTACGCAATAATCCAATAAATAATATAAAAGAAGCGAGCGACTTATTAAGCTTTAAAAAAGAGATACGACTGACATCACTTGGTTTTACATACCCCAATGCTAATCGTCCTTCGCTTTCTGAAATCTCCATTCATATCCCGCAAAATCAAAGCGTCGGTTTAGTTGGAAAAACTGGATCTGGTAAAACAACGCTAGCAGACATTATCCTTGGACTATATTCACCATCAGTTGGTAGTATTTCAATCGACGGTGTTGAGATGACATTGGCAAATGAAAGGGCATGGCGCAAACGTGTTGGCTATGTACCTCAACATGTATTTTTAACGAATGCTTCTGTCGCTCAAAATATTGCACTAGGAATCTCGTCAGATGAAATTGATACAGCCGCAGTTCATCGTGCAGCAGAAATGGCTCAGGCTAAAGAGTTTATCGAACGGTTACCAAAAGGCTATGATACGGTCGTAGGCGAGAGAGGCGTCAAACTATCTGGAGGGCAGCGTCAACGGTTAGGAATTGCACGAGCTCTCTATCATAGCCCTGATGTACTTGTTTTTGATGAGGCGACAAGTGCTCTTGATGGTATGACAGAAGATGCTGTCATGCAGGCGGTAGAAAGTCTGAGTAGCGATCGTACAATGATTTTAATTGCACATCGGTTAAGGACAGTTCAGGCTTGCGACCGGATCATCATGCTTGATGAAGGAAGAGTAGTAGCCGATGGCTGTTACGATGATTTAATTACTAAGTCCGAAACTTTCCAACGTCTTGCCGGACAAATTAACCACCGTGAAAAGGTTTTGATGCTTTGAATATTTTTATCTTCAATTCTTAAGATCAAGAATGAGTTGCCCCCCGATTGCCTATATTGTGTTCAATCGGCCGCGTCATACGCGAGAGACGTTCGCAGCTATTCGCGATCAAAAACCGAGTAAGCTTTTCTTAATTGCAGATGGTCCACGTAGCGGTCATCCCACTGACGCGCAGCGCTGCCTAGAGGTGCGTAACATCGTAGCCCAAGTTGATTGGCCGTGCGAAGTTTATCGGAATTTTGCGGATCAGAACTTAGGATGTAAAAGGCGTGTTAGCTCTGGCCTTGATTGGGTATTTGAACAAGTTGAGTCAGCAATTATTCTTGAGGACGATTGCCTACCTCACCCAGATTTCTTTCGCTATTGCCAAGACTTGCTTGAACGATATTCTGATGATAAGCGCGTGTGGGTAGTTACAGGTAATAATTTTCAAGGGGGGCGCAGACGAGGTCAGGCCTCTTACTATTTCTCTAAATTCAATCATTGCTGGGGCTGGGCCACTTGGAGAAGAGCATGGCGACATTATCGAGTGGACATGCCATTCTGGACTGATTGGCAGACTTCGACCGATTGGTTGAGGAAATTACCAGATCAAGTAGAGCGTAAAGTATTTGGTGATTTATTTGATCGTGTCTTCCGAGGCGAGATAGATACATGGGACTATCAGTGGACAGCCTGTGTTTGGTATCACAATGGCTTAACTGCGACACCCAATACGAATTTAGTTACTAACATTGGTTTTGGGCCAGATGCGACACATACGTTGGCTGATGATGATCGTGAAGGGTTGTCGACTCAGGCATTGGGCCCCTTAGTGCATCCTTCAATTATTGAAGTCGATAGACGTGCGGACAAATTGATTTTTGATCAGAACTTTGGAGGTAAATTGCATCCTGATCGCTGGCGTAACAAGATTCAATTCCAGTTGCAAAAAATAGTGCGATTACCTAAGTGGTTGCTTAAACGGTTAACGAGAATGTTTACTCCCGACAATTAAATAAGTATTAAAAATTACTTGATGTCGATATTATTTAAACGGACTTGATATGTGCGGTATCTTAGGGGTAGTACATCGAGATGAAGGTGACAGGCAAGCGATTGGCGATCAATTGCTTGCCACACTCGGTCATAGGGGCCCTGATTCCACGGGTGTTTATACCGATCGTAATGTACAGTTTGGCCATACTCGATTGTCTATTATTGATTTGACTGCGGCTGGTCATCAACCAATGACAAGTGATAATGGACGATATGTAGTTACCTATAACGGAGAGATATATAACTACCTTGAGATTAGGGCTTTACTTAAAACCAAGGGTATGCAATTCAATAGTCAATCAGATACTGAGGTAATCCTTGCTGCCTATGAATATTGGGGTAGCGATTGCGTTAAGCATTTCAGGGGTCCTTTTGCATTCGTGATTTGGGATACAGATAGAAAGATTGTTTTCCTCGCCAGAGACGCATGCGGAGAAAAGCCACTTTTTTATAAACTTGAGTCAGATCGCTTATCGTTCGCTTCAGAGCTCAAGGGTCTAATTCCTTTGTTGCGCACCAAGCCAGATCTTAATCCAGCTTCGGTAGATATGTACTTGCATTATCAATTCGTGCCAGAACCCCATACTCTCCTCATGGGAGTTCAAAAGTTACCGGCTGGCTGCACTCTGATGTTATCAATTCATGACTGGGACGCGAAGCTTGTTCGCTATTGGTCGGTGGAGACGGTAGCTGAATCTAAGCCTGCCATTCATAAATCAAACAAGATGGTAGATGAGATAGGCTTAGCAGTTGAAGAAGCTGTAAAACTTACTTTGAGATCCGATGTCCCCGTGGGTATAGCTTTGTCTGGGGGGATTGACTCTGGAGCAATTGCAGTTCTTGCGCAAAGAAACTACGCAGAACCTATGCACGCATTCTGTGTAGGATATCCAGGTCGACCTAAATATGATGAGCGTGCTCAAGCCAGAGGTCTGGCTGAATCTCTTGGGATGATTGTGCATGAAGTTGAACTACCAGTAGATAGTTTTGTAAGTTTTTTCCCTGAACTTGTCCGAATCATGGACGAACCGATTGCTGATCCAGCTGCATTTGGTCACTACTCTGTGCCTAAGATTGCATCCGATCACGGCATAAAAGTTTTGCTCTCAGGTATTGGCGGTGATGAGATATTCTGGGGCTATCCGTACACCACTCGCGCGGTACAAATGAATCAGCGATTAATGGATACGCCGATCTTAAAATTTGCAAGCCAATTTGCGGGATCGGATATTGCGCAGCTATTTTTATATAAGCTGGCGAGTTCTCCCCATCTGCCAACCAGCATTCGACGTTGGGCAGATGATTTCCGTGCCATTGCAAATCCTAATAATGACAGCGCACAACTGCTGTTTTATATGCTTGCTTATGATTTTGGTGACGCATTTGATCTAAAGAAAAAGGTGTACGGCCCAACTATGGGTTACTTGAGTAAAGCGAACCCGTTTCAACCGACAGACATTGGAGCAAGATCCAGGGAGCGCATCCCAGCGGCTATTATCCGAATGCTATTTGATACTTGGTTAGTGTCTAACTGCTTGTCACTTGGTGATAGAGTCAGCATGGCTGTTGGAGTTGAAACTCGCATGCCTTTTTTAGATGTCAAGCTAATTGAGTTAGTAATGGCGTGGCGTAAAAATAGCCCTGACCATAACTTAGGCCAAAAGGCTTGGTTAAAAGCGGCATTGAAAGATACTTTGCCCGAAGAAGTTTTAGCTAGGCCTAAGGCTGGTTTTCAACCGCCAGTAAGGCAATGGATTTCGGCCATTGTTGATGAGTATGGCGATATCTTAAGAAACGGCAAGCTGATACACGCAGGTGTTTTAGACGGAAAAAATATTGATTTCATCATCAACGTATGGCCGCAGACCGATTGGGCCGCGATGTACTTTGTGTATAAACTGATCTTATTAGAAATGTGGTACGTTCAGGTAGTAGCACCGTGACTATCGAACAACGATGCATTTTGATTTATAACCCGCTGGCAAGCCATGGACACCTGGACTCCTGGTTCGTGATGTTTGTGCAAAAGTTTATGGCTGAGGGTTATAAAGTTCTCGCCATGGCCCCTAATGCTGATGAGTTAATCGCTAAGTTACTTGAGAATAATCAAGATGAAAGTCAGACCAAGTTAAACGTTAAAGTCTTGCCATGGGATTTGCCACGGCAGTCGATGCTAGTGAGGGGATGGTTTCGCATTAAATCTCAACTTGGAATCCTGCGTAGGTACTTATGGCAAAAGTCACAAGAAGTTCATGTTGACCCAGAACTTAACTATCTTGAACCGAAAGAGTTTGCTCGCCGCGTGATGTTTGGAATGAATCAAACAACATGGAAGCCATCCTTCGTACTAAATATGTACATGGATCTATACCGAACGGATTACAAGCGTTGGACTTATGCAGATGAGCATGCATCATTCATTTGGGGAGGAATACGATTTATTCCAAGTCCGGATATGAGTGAGCCTTATTATCGAATTTCTTCGCTCAGAGGGATGCTGCTTCTTGATCAAAAACTTGTATCTCACTATCAGGGTCTGAGAAGTGATAAAACGTTTGGTTACCTACCTGATGTGACTGATGCTAGCTTGCCAGATCAAACCAGTGAGATCGCTCAAGAAATTCTGTATGCTGCCAAAAGTCGAAAAATTGTTTTTATGGGAGGAACGATAAGCCGAACAAAAAATCTGGCAAAGTGGCTCGAAGTTATTCAACTTGCATCTAAGCAGGATTGGTATTTTGTGCAGATTGGAGAAATAGTTGAAGAATCGCTAAATACTGCTGATGCGCATGCTCTAAATATCATTAAGCATGAAAAGCCTGAGAATTTATTTTTAAAAATGGAGTATCTTGCAGACGAAAGGATCTTTAATGACATTATTCGTCATTCGGATATCCTATTTGCGGTTTATCGAGATTTCCCTAATAGCAGCAATATGCTTGGCAAAGCTGCCGCCTTCGAAAAACCTATTGTCGTCGCAGACAATCACCTTATGGGGCGACGTGTCGTGCAATATCAAATAGGTCTTGGGGTGAGTCAAGACGAACCGACCACCATGCTTGCCGCTTTATTACAACTTGTCACGAACGCACCTACACGCGACTGCTTTCGGCGATATCTTCACGATTTTAGTCATCAGGCGCTGAATAAACGGTTATTTGATTTTGTTGATACATGTACGCAATCGAAATCAAAAGGGGTTGCACCATGAAAGTGTGGCATATTTCTCGTGATGATAATACGGGTGGGGCATCGAAAGCCGCTTACCGTCTTCATGTTGCCCTTGGTCAATCGGGCATCGATAGTCGTTTGCGCGTTTTGAATCGAGAGACCGCCAACGATCATGTTATTTCTGGCCGCCCATCCCGAACATTCGCCACAAAAGTTAGGCAACGACTTCGTAATATGCTTCGTGAGCAGAGGGATAGAAGGTTCAAAACAGATAACCTGATTTTGCATTCATTTGGTCGAGATTCGGCAGGAATCCTAGAAGAGCTTAATCAATGCGATGCGGACTTATTGAATCTACACTGGATAGCTAAGTTCCTGTCGATTGAAGATATCGGACGACTTACCAAGCCTTTGGTATGGACATTCCATGACATGTGGGCATTTTGTGGCGGTGAGCACTATGCTCCAGATAACGACCACTCTAGGTTCAGGCAGGGCTATCTTAAAAATAACCGTCCGTCCGGCGAGACTGGGCCAGACTTAAATAAAGAAGCTTGGGATATTAAGCGAATTGCTTGGGCTAACCTAAGACTAGACATAGTTACTCCAGGACGCTGGTTAGCCAAATGCGTACAAGAGAGTCAACTTTTCAATAGTCACACAATTCACGTTATTCCTAATCCGCTAGATACACAATATCTGTGGCGGCCGATCCCAAAAGAATTTGCCCGTCGTGCATTAGGATTGCCGTTAAATAAAAAGTTAGTTTTAACTGGGTCTGCTGGAGGTGCGAAACATCTTAAAGGAGAAGATTTATTCGAAGAGGCGATTGCGATTGCCTCAGCCAAAAATGCCGGTGATACTGAACTTGTCATATTTGGTCTGCAAAAGCACGATAGTAGTTTCAGATGGCCTTGCAAGGTCCACTGGTTAGGATCAGTTCGAGATGAACATACATTGGCTACGATTTATTCAGCGGTGGATGTTATGGTGGTGCCATCTAGGCAAGATAACCTACCAAATACTGCGATTGAGGCTCAAGCCTGCGGTACGCCCGTGGTTGCTTTTGATATCGGAGGCTTACCGGATATTGTCATTCATCAAGAAAATGGCTGGCTAGCGCCCGCATTTGACACACGAGACCTTGCTGCAGGTATTTCTTGGGTCTTGGGAGACGAGACAAAATGGTACCAACTGTCACTAAACTCGCGAAATAAAGCCGTAGCTAAATACTCAGAGGCGGTTGTTGCTGCTCAGTATTTAGCCGTTTACGAAAAAGTATTATCTCGTTAGCCAGTTAATACAACATCATTACCAGATCATTATCAATGGTTGAGCCTCAATTTATCCTGCTATACAACCCCATTTCAAATGAGGGTCATCTGGATTCGTGGCATGTCCTATTTATTGATCTGCTTCGCAGGCATGGCTATCCAGTAATTGCCATGACGAGTGATGTCCAAGGCTTAACTGCAAAACTAACTGCGCGAGGTATCTCGATCGGTAACGAATTAATTCTAGAGTCGATCAATAAGACTAGTGCGCAAAACCTCGTTATGGCTAAATCCCTGACTAAGCTGAGTTCACTTAAAAAGTTTTGGAATTTTTGGAACGATTATTACGAAAACTTTATCTATCAATCTCACTGGGCAAGGAGAGGATCGACAGATGGCGTCCTTACAAAGGTCCGGGGGGTAATCCAGCGTCATGCCTTGATTGGTTTGAAGACAATCATTGACCTTTGTTATGCAACTTATCGTAAGTTTCAAAAAATATCGAAGTACGAAGAAAACGTTTTTTCGGAAAGTCGTCTCAATCCATACATCTTTGAATCGGATATCAATCGAATTGTAGGGTTCTATTCTGGACAAATTAGTGTTGTCTTTAACCTGTACCTAGACGCCTACCAGCAGGATTTTGCGAGTTGGACCAACTTTAAGTTTGATGAGGATGTGCCTTGGGTTGGGTTGTGCATCACGCCGAGACCAGAGGGAGACCAAGGATATTATGCTTCGAAATCCTATCAAGGTACCTGTTTTCTTGATGAGTCTTTTGTCGCAGAACATTCAAAGCGAGACTCGTCTAAACACTATGAGTGGTTGCCTGATATCACTGATAAATTTTTGTCGCATCTCTCCTGCAAGCTTGCAGAGGATGTTTTGAAATTTGCCGCTGGCCGCAAAATTGTTTTTATGGGCGGCTCAATTGGTAAACAGAAAAACTTGGTGCGGTGGTACGAGTTAATAAAGCTTTGCGATGTTAAAGATTGGTTTTTTGTTCAAATGGGCCGTTTAAATAAGAACAATATGACTCAGCAAGACTTAGCAGCCTTGAAGCGAGTATGCCGAAATCCACCATCAAATCTCTTTATTTATCCCGATTATGTGACTGATGAGACAGTTTTTAATGCTGTTATCAATGTTTCAGATATTATTTTTGCAGTTTATCGTGATTTTTCCCGTAGCAGTAATATGCTGTCGAAGAGCGCAAATTTTGAGAAACCAGTACTTGTAGCCAATGATGGTCTTATGGGACGGCGGGTAATTCATTACCAAATCGGTCTCGCCGTTGAGTCTGATAACGTCCATGCGATGAAGGAAGGGCTGGAAATGATTCACCATATTCCGAATTTACGACTAAATTTTGAGCGGTTTCGTCAAGACTTCAACGATACTGTCATGCAGGCAAGATTAGTCGCTTTTCTACAAAAATGTGGTGCTTCTTAGAACAAAATATGGCTGAGTTCAAACTTACGACTCCCGTTGCTTTGCTGATCTTTAATAGGCCAGAAACTACCGAAAAAGTATTTGCAGAGATTGCTAAGATAAAGCCGACTCGCTTACTGGTCGTGGCTGATGGGCCGAGACAGGATCGTATAGGTGAGTATGAGCAGTGCCAAAAAACGCGTGACATTATCAACCGTGTAGATTGGAGTTGCGAAGTATCCACTAACTTTGCCGATGTAAACATGGGTTGCAAAGCCAGGGTTGCAAGTGGAATTAATTGGATATTCGAGCAAGTCAATGAGGCTATCATCTTAGAGGATGACTGTCTGCCTGAACAGAGTTTTTTTAGATTTTGTCAGGAAATGCTTGAGCTTTATAAAGACGATCCGAGAGTGGGTATGGTCTCAGGAGGTAATTTACAGGCTGGTCGAAGGCGAGGGAAAGGGGATTATTACTTTTCTCGGTATACGCATATTTGGGGCTGGGCAACGTGGCGGCGTGCTTGGCAATACTATGACCCTGATATTAAATTATGGCCACAATTTAAGAGTGATGGTTGGATAGAAAAGTTCTTTGATACAAAAGGCGAAGAGCATTATTGGCGACAGTCTTTCGACTGGGTATACAGTGGCGAGCTTGATACTTGGGATTGCTCGTGGACCTTTACAGCTATGACTCAACGCTTTTTGCAAATCGTACCCAATGTTAATTTGATTTCAAATATCGGTTTTGGTGCTGGAGCGACTCATACCCATATTGTCAGCGAGCACGCCAATTTACCCACGCAACCCTTACATTTTCCGCTAATACATCCAGATTTTGTTTTGCCCCATCTTGATGCAGACCTTTACATTTCTCGTGAGCAAATAGCACCATCGTTTTTTAAGCGACAATTACGTAAATTGCGCAAACTTATTTGATGAGTATCGATGAAAATTGCTTTTGATCATCAAGCATTTTGTTTGCAAAAAACAGGTGGAATATCTCGTTATTTTTCTAAGCTAATTGAGCAGTTAAATATAGATGGAGAGCAAGCCGAGCTTTTTGCGCCTTTCTATAGAAATCAATACCTAGAAGGGTTAGTGCCCAAGATCGTCCATGGTATCAAGGTTGATGACTATCCTCGAAAACTAGCACGCGTGAGCGTAGATTTAAACGGTTTTTTAGCAAATTTTCGAATTCATCTATTTAAACCAAATATCATCCATGAAACTTATTTTTCAAAAAGGATTGTTGGTCCGATAAGTTGTCCTCGCGTCTTAACAGTCTTCGATATGATTGGGGAATTAGGTCTTGATGGAAATCATTTATCTTCGTCACAAATTCTGGCATCTGATAAATATAAAGCTGTAAAGCGTGCAGACAAGATTATTTGTATTTCGCATGCAACTAAGAATGATCTGATACGTGTATTTGATGTACCGTTAGAAAAGATAGCGGTAGTCCATCTTGGCTGTGATTTTAAGGCGGCAGGAATAGCAACGGAGCTTAAGGAGAAAATCAATCCAAGACCGTATTTATTATTTGTTGGTATTAGACATGGCTATAAAAATTTTCCTCGATTATTGCAGGCGCTCGCTTCAGCACCTCAATTGATTAGGGATTTTGATATCGTTACTTTTGGTGGTGGCGCATTCAACGTAGAGGAAAAATCATTTATACGATCATTAGGTTTTCGTGAAAACCAAGTGCTGAATATGTCTGGTAATGATCAAAGCTTAGCAAGCTGCTATTCTCAAGCAACTGCACTCGTATATCCTTCGTTGTATGAGGGTTTTGGTTTGCCGCCACTAGAAGCGATGCTGCACAATTGTCCAGTCATTTGCTCCAGGACTAGCTCAATACCCGAAGTTGTTGGTGAAGCTGGGGAATATTTTGATCCAACTGATATTGATTCTATGTCAGCAGCAATAAATCACGTCGTCTATTCGCCGCAGCGCGCAAAGTCTCTTATCTTATTAGGTCTAAAACAGGCACAGCGATTTACCTGGGGGAATTGCGCCGATCTGCATCGGCAGATATATGCGACACTTGCTCCTAGTCGCTGTACATAACTTAGTAAAAGAATATATCGCAAATTAATTTAAAGCTATGGCTATAAAAATTCTTTACCTTTACACCGAGATGATGGGGTATAACATTCCCGTTCTCGAGTGTTTGGTAAAAAATCATCAAGCCTCAGTAGAAGTCGTTCACTGGACTCGTAATAAGCTTACTCCCTATACTCCTTCGGTCAGTCAAGGCATCACCTTGCGTGATAGATCGGCATTTTCTACAGAAACACTTAATGACTTTGCCGAACGCTTAAAACCCGATCTCGTCTACGTATCTGGTTGGCAAGATAAGGCTTACTTGCGAGCTTGTGCGCGACTAAAGTCTCAAGGTGCTAAGGTTGTGGTGGGTTTAGATAGTCAATGGACAGGTTCCTTACGTCAACAACTTGGCGCTCAACTCATCCGTCGTAGTTATAAGAGACGTTTCTACGATTACGCATGGGTACCAGGCCCACTTCAATTTGAGTATGCCAAGCGTATTGGTTTTAAAAATAAAGAGATTATTACTAATTTACTTAGTGGTAATAGTCATTTGTTTGCACAAGCTCAACAAGCATTAATAATTGAAAAAATCAGACAGTATCCCAAACAGTTTCTTTACGTAGGCCGTTATGCTGATGCAAAAGGTGTAGATATTCTTGCAGATGCGTATCAAATATACCGTGAAAAATATGGAGGTAACTGGAGTCTCACCTGTATTGGTAATGGTCCACTATTTAATGTTTTAAGCCAAAAAAAAGGCATAACAGTGGCAGACTTTGCTTCTCAGACAGTACTCATGCAACAGGCATGTGCATCTGGTGTGTTTATCTTACCGAGTCGTTATGAGCCATGGGGTGTGGTCGTACATGAATTTGCAACAGCAGGATTGCCGCTTCTACTGTCCGAGCATGTTGGCTCACGCCACCAGTTTTTGATTGATGGTTTAAATGGGTTTACGTTTTATAACAATTCTGCCGAGGACTTAGCCGATAGTATGCACAGAATATCTACTCTGTCGGATGGCGACTTAAGAGCAATGGGAACTGTAAGTGCATTACTAGCTGGTGTGCAGACACCTGAAGTAGCGGCAGCCAGTTTTATGTCAGTTTACAGAGATAGTTCGATTAAATGGCTAACTTAAAAATTGCTGTTGATGCATCGAGAGTTCGCTCAGGCGGAGGTATTGCGCATCTCTCAGGCATTTTAAATATTGATAATCCAGCTATTTTTGGTATCGATGAAATCCATGTATGGGCTTACCAATCGCTTTTGGAGCGTTTGCCCAACAGGCCTTGGCTGATTAAGCACCACCCTCCAGAAACTGAATTGAATTTACTTAGGCAAGTATTCTGGCAAGCATTTAATTTAGAAAAAGAGATTCGAATTTCAGGCTGTCAGATTTTGTTCACAGCTGAGGCAAGTACTTTTTGTCGCTTCAAGCCTAATGTCGTACTCAGTCAGAATATGCTTCCGTATGACCCTGGTATGGTTAAAGTATTTGGTTTGAGTAAAAACCGGTTTCAGCAGACCTTCATTTACCAAGTACAAAAGCGTGCTTTCAGATTCGCGCAGGGTATTATCTTTTTGACGCAACACGCTGCTACTCAAATTCAAAAACATACGGGACCATTAACTAACTTTAAAGTTATTGCCCACGGTGTTGACAAAGTATTTAAAGAAACTAATCCTCAAACTCAATGGCCTGATAAAAACCAACGGCCCATACACTGTATTTACGTATCTCCGATATGGGAATATAAATTTCAATGGGTAGTTGTACGTGCGATAAAAGAGCTAAGAGATAGGGGCTACGACCTCACTTTATCAATTGTAGGTGGGGGAGGATCTCGTGCAAAAAAGATGCTTGCGCGTCAAATAGCAATTTCTGATCCAGTAGGCGCGTTTGTAACCGTTGATGAGTTTTTACCGCATAGCAAAATTCCTCAATTGATTGCGCAAGCAGATATTTTTGTATTTGCGTCAGGTTGCGAGACCTTTGGCATATCTCTACTAGAGGCAATGGCAATCGGTGTTCCTATTGCTTCATCGACACGAAGTAGTTTGCCTGAAACCTTACGAAACGGTGGCGTTTATTTCGACCCTGAAAATCACGACTCGATAGCAAATTCTATTGAGCAATTGATTGTTGATGCAGATCTAAGAACAACAATCGCCCAGCGTGCAAAAGAACTATCTATGGAATATTCATGGCCACGTTGTGCACAAGCGACTTGGCTATATATTGCTGATACCTATGGTCGATATATGACTGAAATATCATGAAGATTTCGATAGTAACCATTTCATTTAATCAAGACGAATATCTAAAGCAATGTATTGACTCGATTCTTAGTCAAACTGGCTGTGATATTGAGTATATTGTTGTTGATGCAGGCAGTACAGATAGTAGTAGGGCAATCATAGAGTCTTACGGTGATCGTATTGTTAAGATATTTGAACCTGACAAAGGCCCGACCGATGGATTGATCAAAGGTTTTGCTAGGGCTACTGGCGATATTTTCGGCTTTATTAATTCCGACGATTATTTGCTACCTGGTGCTTTGGCACATGTCGTACATTTTTTCAAAAACCATGGATCTAACTGCTTTATGACTGGTCAGGGCTTTATGCAAAATGATCAAGGCGTTCACACTAGGATCTATCCAGAAAGGTTAACTAAGGATGCCCTACTATACCGAGCAACTGTAGTTTTTCAGCAGACCACTTTTTTTTCGGCAAAGGCGTACAAACAACTCGGTGGTTTTAATCCTAAAAATTCAACCTGTTGGGACTATGAATTATTTCTGGATCTATTAGTAGCTGGATATAAACATCACGTTATTGAAAACGATCTAGCAGTTTTTCGTTTCTATAAGGGATCTATTTCAGGATCTGGACGATTAACTCAACAATGCTTCAAAGATCTAGACACCATGTTTCTATTGGCTGTCAACAGAGAATGGGGGCTACTTGACGAGCTACTCAGCCTATATTTACGGCTGAAGCGAAAGGCTAAGCGAGGCCTGTTAAGTTTGGCGAAAAAATGATTAAGCTAATTATCGATTTGATCGGCTTAATTGGGGGGCTAATAATAATCTCAGTATGTCTCTTCGGTTGGGGGCAGATATGCTGGAGAGTGCTTGGGATGAAAACTGCACAAAATCTTGAGTCAGCCAGTGTTTGGCTAGGATTTTGTCTCATCATTGGTTTAACTGAAATAGCTCATTTATTTATTCCTATCAATTGGAAAGTCTCGCTGGTCTTTTTATTAATTGGCTTATTGGGTTGCATGCTCACACCCCAAGTGTTCTCAAGACTGAATGTGGTGGCTTTCAGGCACTATTGCAGCAATCATAGATGGTGGTTTCTGTATACGATTTTGATTACTTTAGGTATTAGTTTTCGTGCAATGACTATTCCGAATAACTATGATTCTGGCCTTTATCACTTTCAAAGTATTCGTTGGCTTAATGAATATCCCATTGTTCTTGGATTAGGCAATTTGCATTGGCGGTTAGCACTAAACCAAAGTTACTTTGGTTTTTTGGGACTACTGAACGTTTTTCCTTTTTGGGGTAAAGGCTATGCTGTTGGGGGCGCATTCATTTGGCTACTCGTTTTTGCTACGGTCTTAGAGTATTGCGTTCAAGGTGAAAAAAAAACTCGGTGGATTACCTTTATTACGTTGGGAGTTAGTTTGGCTTATTTTGCGCCATCCATACCTAATCCGACACCCGATAACGGAATTTTCTTGATTGAAATTGTGATATTTCTTTATCTTTGTAGAGTTATTTTGCTATCTCGAATTAATCCAACAATTTCGTTCAGATATGTGGTTGTGGTGTTCTTAACATGTTATGCGCTTATATCAATTAAGCTAAGTAGTTTGGGTTTTGTCAGCGGGGTATTTTTAGTACTTGCATATTGGTACTTTAGCCGCGCTAGGCGCGAGGATAAGGTAATGATTTATCGCCCGTGCCTAATCTTTAGCGGCTTCGTTGCATGCCACATAGCAAGGGGTTATCTGTTATCAGGAGTGCCTTTTTTTCCAAATTCGTTTGCCGCAGCTTGGGACTTGCCTTGGGCGGTATCGCATGAGGTGCTGAGGTACGAGAGGGCTTTAATATACAGCTGGGCGAGGCTACCAGGTGGCTTAGTACCCGACGAGGTTCTTAGTTCTTGGGCTTGGATTCCGATTTGGTGGTCTAAGATTCCCGATATTGCAGCTTGGACTTTCTATTTAGCCACTTTATGTTCAATGTTTGTTCTTTATATATTTATCAAAAAAGATAAAAATAAAAGACATCTGAACCTGGTAATGTACTTACCGCTCATCCTTGGGTTAGTATTTTGGTTCTTTACTGCTCCTGATATAAGATTTCTTGGAGCATGCCTACCACTATACTTAATGCTGTCAATAAAGTTGGTGTCGCTACATTCAGCACAAGAGAGCTGGTGCTTACCAAAGTTTTTGTATAAAAAACTGCCAAGTGCTAGCCTTGCGCGCGCTAGTATCGTATTGCTGTGTGTTTTTCTCTTATTAAAGGTAGTGGGAACTCAACCTTCAATGAATGGTTGGCCTGATTTGAGCAAACCAAAATTAAGCAGTGTGGCAATACAACCGAAATTTTATACATACACTCCCTCAGATGGAAATCAATGTTGGGATTCCCCCTTGCCTTGTACACCGTATAACGTGAGTGGATTGAGTTATCGAGATTTTGTTACAACGCACATGTTTACCATGAAGCCTCATTAGCATTTTTATTCTCCTTAATCGTTGGGCTTCCTAGCCTCCATAAACAAGGAGGTTGGATCAAAAACAACACCATCCTTTATGTCGAGCTCATAAGTAGCCCAATTTGGTATTGAGCTTTTAGAGGCGTCGAGTTTCTCTATGCTAGTGAATCCAACTTGCTTTAGTAAAAGCGACAGTGAAAATCTGTCATACATCCACATGTGTACTTCTCCACCAAGTCTAAACTTGCCAATCTGACTTGCTCTGGTAGAAAAGAGGGATATTGAAATGGATTTACTTAATTGCAATAAATGTAATCTTAGCCGCTTTAATCTATAGCTTACGTGACCAATGATTCTATTGATGGTTATTTTTCTAGTGTATTCATTGGTATATTTTGATTGTTTTGACGTTACTTCTGTTGGATTTTTTTTATCTAAAATAAAACGCTCAACGTATCCAATCCGATCGACAATATAGCGTTTATTTGGAAGATTTGAACATGTTAGGAATTTTTCCATTAATCCGCCAGGCTCATTTCTCACTGTCTGATCGTACATCTCTAGCATAATCCAGTCATAGTTTGCTAAATTTTTCTGCGTAGGATTCTGAATATTATTATTTAACTGAGTGAGATATTCTTGGGCGATATTTTCTAAGTCAGGGCATACAACTCTAATAGTGCCTCCTTTTTTTAGAACCCTAAAGCACTCTTTTAAAAAATCAGAAGCATTTTCCTTTGGAATATGTTCCAAAACTTGAGAGTGATAAATAACGTCAAAATGATTGTCCGGGTAAGGAAGACCTCTTAAAATATTGTGCTTGTCGACAGCTGGATGATGGGATACAAGGTCGACATTCGTCCACAAGTCGTGAAATTTGTTACCGCAACCAATGTTTAAATAATTTACTTTATGCTTTGTCACAATAATCCTTTAATCGATACTAATTTCAGCACGTAATTTTAAAATTAAAAAGCACGAAAAAATTTAACTGATAAATCAACGATACTAGTTCTAACTAATTTTGTTGCATTCTGGCGCTATATTTTTTAATAGAATAACTAGTCATAATTTTTTGTGTCTTAGTCGAAAATTATGCTCTACCGCTTAAGATGCTACAGTTTAGATCACTCTAACTATTCACTTAACCTTTAGACTTACTTCATGATATGTATCACTTGATATTTACTCAATCGAAATTTACGTTGACGTAGCAGTCGTGTACCTATCGGGTTGCGGTAACATCACAAAATATTTGTCAGCTATCCGGTCTCCAAACAGCGAATTAATGGTCTTCAAAATATGATTGGTACGATAAAAACATTAATAAATAAGGCACTGGCATCTCAAGGGCTCCGCCTATCTAGAGTTTTAAAAGAAGAGAGCAGTGCATCAGTTGTATTTCCTGCAGAATTGACCAGCGCTGAGGTCGAGTTGATTCGCTACGTCAAAGAGCGAGGCTTATCCATGGCCTCATATGAGCGACTCTGGACAACCGTAATGTCATGTAAGCATATATTGGAGCGAGGGATAGAGGGAGATTTTGTTGAGTGTGGTGTTTGGAGAGGTGGTAACGCACTGCTTGCTGCAGGAATTTTTGATCTTTACAAAGTAACCGACAGAAAGGTCTACCTATTTGATACCTTTTTGGGAATGACCGAACCTACTCATAACGATATAGAAGCAATTACCGGTAATTCCGCTTATGGTGAGTACTATAAAAACGTCGTACCAACTCACAATGAGTGGTGTTTTGCGTCAATTGAAGACGTACAAAATACGTTCTCATCGGCAGGGCTTTTGTCTGACAGAGTTGTATTCGTTCAAGGTGATGTCTTGAAGACGCTTGAAATGAATACTCTACCGACGAAAATCGCAGTTCTTCGTCTGGATACCGATTGGTACGAATCTACTAAAAAAGAATTGGAAGTGCTATATCCCCTCATCACACAAGGCGGAATACTAATCATTGACGATTACGGATACTGGGCTGGATCCAAAAAGGCGACTGATGAATATTTTGAATCTAAAGGTAACCGCCCTTTTCTACAATATATTGATTTTACCGGCCGAGTTGGTATTAAGTACGAGTAATATCTATTTAGATTTTAATTAAAGATCTTTACCAATAAAAATCTATCTCCTTCATATACAGCTTCGAATTGCTTGCTGAGTAATAAATCATTTTTAAGTTCTTCGAAACAAATATCCGATTTTTTATCAAGAAGTAAATATTGCGCGTTATATTTCTTTATGATCGATAGCCGATTATCCATAGTCGTCGAACATTCAAAGAAAGCTTTAATGTCAAGCCTTCTTTGCTCAATATCTGGTAAAAAAGCTACTGGTAAGTAAGTTGCAATTACCCTCCCGCCAAAGCTGGGTATCAAATAACTGTTGACAGAATTAGCTAAAACAATTTCGCGTTGTTTTAGATACTCTTTCAGAAATACATAATCGCGGTAGGTTGTTTGGTTTGAAATAGCTCTGCCAAGCCGTATGCTATTTGCAATAGTCAGAAGTCTTCGCGCATCCATGGCGAGATTCTGTGCGATAAATGATAACAATATAACCAACAGTACAATATTAAAAATTCGCGGTATGGTTTTAAATTTTGTCCTCAATATATTTTCATTTCGGACAATTACAATTGATATCATGATATGTATTAAGAAGAATACATATGACAAAGTTCTACCATAGGCATATTTATGTAGAAAATATCCTGCAATGTAGACTGTCAATAAACTACATAGCATCCATAAAATCGTTTTATAGCGCGGTTTTCGAAGTAGGTTTATTATCAGTGGAAACGAAACTATAGTAGGCCAAGCGCGAGTGAGTAAATTCTCATAAAGCAAATGATTCGATAAGTGATAAACACCACCCTCTCCGGTCAATAGAGCAAATATTGAGAAAAAAGGCCAAGAGATACAAATTAATCCACTCACAAAAAATAAAATAACTAGCCTTATAATTTCATTATTTAAATTTACTTTGATCGTTATAGTCTGGGCAATAAGCCCTAAAATTAAAAATATCGAAGTTAATGGATGAGATAAAACTGAAATAGAAATGATTAGAACGAGACTTACATCTAGAAGGAACGATCCCTGCTTTAACCTTTTGTAATTAACAAATAAGCCGATAAAGGAGGTGGCTGCAACAAATGCTGAAGGTAATGGGAGTACGGTCAGAATTATGTCTTGGTTAAAAAATCCACTAGCAGGCCAGGGATTACTACCCCAAAAAAATAAAGTAAGAAGAAGACAATAAAAAGATATATCAGCAGATTGCGTTGGATGAATTGTTTCAATAAATTTTTTCAAACCCCAACTAAGAAGAAACATATTAATAACACTAAATAGTGCCAATGCTTCTATTGAATTTATTCTTAGCAAAAGACCAGTTATTGCGACAAGATAAGAGTACGGGTTTAAATATGAGTGCTGATTTTGGACAGCGAAGAATGGGTGTTCCGTATTAAATGGGCGAGCCATAAACTCACTTACATTAGCACTGTGCTCCCAGAAATCGTCAACCCATATGCCATTAGTTGCATTAATAGCAACTTTGCAAAAAAGTACGATTAATAGAGCTACATAACGATATTCGAATATATAGTTGATGAAACTATTTGTTTTATCTTTAATTTCTTTCATCAAAGTTTTTTCATTCACAAGATACCTAGATGAGCACTATGTGACCGATCGATAATAATTCGACGTATTCGATCACTTTATATTCAAGGTATAAAAAGAAGCTTTTGTTTTTAGAGCACAAGAATGATTAAGATATTGCATTGTTTATAAAAGGATCAAATTTATCGATACAGAGCTTAAATTGAGAGCCTAGTATAAAAATTCAGGAAGAAGATGAGTTTAGCCCAGCATCATCTACTCAGCCTTGGAAAAGTGCTGAACGATTCCATGGAAGATTTCATGGTTATATTGCGTTGCTTTAAATTGGACCCCTTTGGAAAATAACGCCCCTTCCGGGATGTGGGATCCAGTTCTAGCTACAACTGCTTCGAAGACACTAAAGAACTTTAACCGTTTACCGTTCACAATAATCTCGGTATCTGGTTCTAATTGACCCCAGAAGTCTACTTGATAAAATAACTGCAAAGGATTGCTTAAGTTCGCTTCTACTTGAAAAAGTGGCAATCCTCCGACATGAACTGCCTTCAAAACACTGACTGCAAAGTCACGGGCGCCACTTGATTCAAAGAAAACATGTCCATCGAAAGTCATTAATTGCTCAACCCTTTCGAAATCAATGTTGGCAGACATGAGAAATCCTGCTGGATTTATTTGTCGATACATTATTTTTGGAGGTTCAGCAGTGACATTGCGTTGAGTTAAGCCGTTCATCACAATTAAGGCGTCGTCTTTATCAATGCATTCGACTAGTAATCCAATAATCTTATCCATACTTTGCAGTGTAAATTTAAGATCTTGGGGCATTGGCGAAGTGATGTGCCAAGAGTGATGTTGAATGTGAGCAATACTATTTAGAAAAATCAATGCAAATTGAGGTTTATATTTTTTCTTTTCAGCTAAAAATAAAGAAGTCGAGATTAAATCAAAAAAAGTAAATAAGAGCGCATTATTCAAGCCAGTTTTAAATAATCCTTTCAACATGAATGGCGTCAAACGTATTATGTCAATGAGCGCCCCTGAAGTGAGTATGAATTTAATCAGTTTCAAACTAAGCAAGATAAACTTTGACTTCGATACATCGAGATAGTTTTTAGAATAGTAGATCGGTAGGGCAAGAAGATCATTGAGTTTTTCTGGGTAGGCAGGTTCTCCGAACGTCCACGGATCTGGAAGAAAAAACTTACACGACTTGACTTTACCCCTGACCGCATTCATTGCGCCCCAAACTCCGGTCGTCACACCCATTTCGTCGAGCCGTTCCCACAATTGCGGATGTTTAAGTTTAATTGGAGCATCGCCCAAGTGGAGAACACCGTGTTCAGAAAGAGGAACACCAGTATGTACAGAGACCCATTGAACCCAAGGATCTAGTCCGCGATGCTCAATAAGATCATCAGTCTTAGTTAATGATTTTGCCAGACTGATCATTTTAGCTAGGTTGGACAGTTTTAATTCTTCAATTCCCTGCCTAAGTAAATCTAAAGAGAACTCATTGAGTTCTATGAGTAGTAGTCGTTTTGAGGAGGATGACATCGATATCCAGATTTAATCAAAATGATTAGAGGACAAGTGCGGAAGATCACGAGAAACTGGATGTCTCGGTACATTTGAAATATCGTATGCAAGAAACGCGAGTATTAATTGAAAGCCGAGCATAATCGGTAGCACTGAAATCATGATAACACCCAGTGCTGTTGGGGTTAGATCGTGCAGTGCTTGAATCCAACGGTAAGCGCCAAAGCTGATTCCGAAAAAAAACATCGCTAAGCCAGTAATTAGCTCGATAGAAGCAAGGCTCATATCGCGTAAAAAATAATTATAAAAAATACGCTTAATAAGATTACGTAAATGCTTAAAAAGAAATTCTGGCAAAATTTTTCTAACTTTCAGATTGCTTATCTCATCGCCATATTTTGCAGGCATGGGGATATCTAGAATCAGAGCTCTAAGTGTATTCAGACGGAAAAGCATGTCTGTTTCAAAGAAGTAACGTTTACTTATTTTTGTTATTGGTAAAAAAGGCACGACGCGCGAGTCAATTGCCGTGAAACCATTAGTGGGGTCGAAAAGACCCCAGTATCCGGTAGATAATTTGGACATTAGTGACAGTATGGAATTCCCAAGTAATCTCACGGTTGGCATGGAGCGGACGACTGACAAATCGTAGAATCGATTCCCTTTTGTGTAATCGGCACGGTTGTCAACGATTGGTTGTACGAGTCTCGCAATCATTTCTGGGTCCATTTGCCCATCGCCATCGACTTTTACAATAATATCGTTAGCATCTTTAAATGCTTCGAGATAGCCACGAATAACAGCGCCTCCAACGCCCTCATTTTTTCTATTAAAAAAAACCTTAACTCGTTGGTCGACGCAACTTGTTTTTACTAATTGTCCGCTTCCTTCAGGACAACAATCGTCCACAACGTAGATAGCATTAACGTTGGGTCCGATGCTGTCGATCACAGATAAGATGTGTTTCGTAACTTTGTAGCAAGGGATCACAACTGCAATATGAGGTGGCTTCTGGTTGCTTGATGACAACAAAGCTGAGGTTTCTGTTACTGTCATGGGATCTCCACCAAAACTTGCTTATCGAAGCGCGAGGGGATGCAAAAACCGGGAGTTATTGTTTTTTAATAACACCACATTTATTACCGATGATCTCAGGCATGATGTTTTGCAGCTGGCAAAACTCAATGTAAGCCTGATAGGCGCCATCATAGGTATTATTACTAAGAACATCATCCACCAAAATAGCGCCACCTGGGATCAAATCAGCATAAAGTTTTGGAAGAACATTTTTTGTAGGCAGATAAAGATCTACATCTAGAAATGCTAACTTTATTGGACCTAGTTTGGCATAATCTACGTCAGAGCAATCCGCTTGGATTACTTTTAAAAAAGGAAAGTCTCGGAAGTTTTTCTTCCAGACATCTACGTCGTTGTAGTTAAACGCCTTAAGATCAAACAAGGATTTGCCACGCTGTTGCACTTCGTACTCTAAATCAGTCTCTGTGAAAGATGTGAAGGTGTCGATCGCATATAGATCACAAAAATTTTGTAAATTTTGATTAGCGATATGTTGGCACAAAAATCGCGTGGTCATGCCGCGCGCTACACCAATTTCTATCACGCTTCCTTTTATATTCTTGGTAAGTTCAATTTGATTAATTAAAGCTGCAAGTTGAATCGGCTCGACGTTATAACGATATTTGGGAGCAGCAAAATTAGTGTGCTTGAATACAAGTGATTTGGTGAGCTCTTTTAATCGTTTAGGTAACGTAAACATTAATAACCCTTTTATTAGAATCACAAAACATTAAGCTGATAGCACGAACAAGAATATTCAATCTATAGGATCGTGGTTAATTTCCAAGTAGCTCAAATCTTTCAATAACACCTTCTGACCGAAGGATACGAAAAACACCAGAATTCTTGCCTTTGTCTTTAGTATCGAACAGTTTTGAATTTAAATCCCAAAATTGCTGATCAACTCGATACAGTGCCAAGTAGTCATAGCCTGCTAAAAGATCAGTGAGTTGTACATCGCATGTCCATACGTCGCCAGATGTATATTTTTTACCAATACTCCAACACCACGACATTGAGGACGTATATGGCAGCATTGCATAGTAAAACATGACTCGCTCAAGGCCATTTGAGTTTTGTGCAATAAAGTAGACTTTTTGATTGGATTGAATATATTTTTTCACCTCAGCAGCCAAGGCTTCGGTAGTTTGACGAGTCCGATAATCGGGACCGGAACTCTCAATGGAGATCAAATCAGAGAAAAATTTTGTGGGTACAAAATAAAAAATTAAAACTGCCAGAAAGACCTGCAGCAGCTTACTGCGCAAAGAACTCAATTTGCAAATGAGATTGAATGAAAAGGCGAATAGTATAAGCGTTGACGCAATCATATAGGACGAGAAATAACGCTCAAAAGAGGCTAGTCGCACGCCCTCGTATTCGGTGAAAATGACGATATAACTAACTAGCAAAGCAAATAGGTATGTCAAGCAACCTATTTGTAGAATACCCAAAGTGAAACCTATCCGTAGGCGTTCATTTTTTGGTGTTAATAGCACTATTAAGCCACTTAAAATAATTAGAGACAAAAATGACAACCATATTGCAGGTCTGTGACCTGAACTAATGTGCGCCAAAACGAGATAGTCACTCTCGAAAGAACGGTGGACTAATTCTTTAAGCGTAGCTTCAATTCTGGTGGACAAAGGCTCGGTTAAAAAGGAGCTTAATTTGGGAAAAACCACATCACGGGTCGCGTTAATCTTTGCGACATACCAAGACCACGACCATCTCACTACAAATAGCAGGCCAAGTCCTGCCAAGCAGGTTAAGAATAGCCGAGTAATCTCCTTACCGTTTCTATTTGTGTGACTTACTGAGCGCCAAGGTAGTAGCGCGATAAAAATTATTGTCGCAACAAAGGCGAGGGTAATTGCGATCTCTTTGAGTAATAACAATGTCCCAGTACAAAGAAAAAAAGCAAAATAATCATCCCATCTATCATTCTTGCTGTACGCTAGCCCTAGAGTTGCAGCGAAACATAGTCCTAAAAGGGCGTCTGAATAAACCGTTGTGTAACTGTAGTCAAAAAAATACAAAAGTGGACAAGCGATTAAAAATGCGCAAGGTACCCATTTTTTGCTTGAAACAAGCGAACCTACACAACATAAAATTGCTGATAAAGACCAGAATATTTGGGCGTAAAGGATATTTTTTTCTGACCAAAATCCGAACTTTGTAAAGTGGTACTGAAATAACTGCTGTATAGGTGGGTAAGATTTGAAGAAGATGGGGGAGTGCTCGTTAAATAATGCATCCGTGGTGGCAATGATTTTTGAGCTACTTGCCCAGAATGAGAATTCATCCCAAGTGAGAAACTGAAAATTGGTTTGGATTGAAATATAAAACAAAACATAGAGTACCAATATTAAAAGTAGCCATGGGTTATCAATCAAGGCATTTAATAATCTTTTAAACCGATCTCTGAAGTTAAAGCAAAGAAAAATAAGACCGATACCAAGACTCAGTAAGGCACCAACCTCTAATAGACCAATCAATCCAAAAAAATATATTAATAAAGATGTAACGCAGCAGTATATAAAGGGCGCTTTGTATACTCCATTGCTTATACGTGTGCTGATAAAGCCCAAGTATCCGACTATTGAAAGAACTAAAACGATGGTTTTTAAAAAATTCATACGACTTTATATTAGATGCGTTTAATCAACCTCGATTTTGAAATAAATACGATTATGATTTAAAGCAGATCGGATAGATTTACTGGACTATGAGCTGTGATGTCGCGGCGGGCTATTTTACCTAGCACTGTCCCAAGCAGTTTTGGTGCTACACCATAACCAGGGCGCACACTTTTGACATGTGCATCTGTGACGACTTCGTTTTGCGCAATGTCTTTCACAAAGTAAAGTGAGCGACGAAACTTGACATTTTCTTGCTCCGAAGACTTTAGCCGATAATTTACTTGTCCGAGAGCTTCCCAGGCAACGTAGCTATCATTACATAAGTTAGCGAGCTCTCTCGGTTCAAGTGAAAAACTGTCGTCTGGCCCGCCTCCTGAGCGATCTAGCGTGAAATGTTTTTCGATTAAGGTAGCGCCCAACGCGATACTCGCAATGGCGGTAGCATTGCCGATGGTGTGATCTGAAAGGCCAATATTTAAGCCAAAACGCTGAATCATATCGGGGATTGTGCGTAAGTTGTAGTCTGCCGCAGGGGCAGGGTAACCGCTGACGCAATGAAGCAGAGCAAGTTGCTCACAGCCGGCAGACATGGCGGCGTCAACTGCCTCTTGAATTTCCTCTGCATTCAGTAGACCAGTTGAGATGATAAGTGGCTTGCCAGTTGCCGCCGCATATTGGATTAATGGTAAGTCTGCTGCCTCGAACGAGGCTATTTTATAGGCGGGGGCATTTAGATCTTCCAATAGGTCAATAGCTGTATAGTCAAAGGGTGAACTAAAAATAGTGATGCCGTGTTTACGCCCATGTTCAAATAAAGGCTGGTGCCACTCCCATGGCATATGAGCCTGCTCGTAAAGGTCATAAAGCGTGCGTCCGTCCCAAAGCCCGCCTTGAATTCGAAACTCATCGCTCTCGGATTTAAGCGTAATTGTGTCTGGCCTGTAGGTTTGCAGTTTTACCGCATTAGCCCCGTTTGACTTGGCTTGTTCAATAATTTTAAAAGCCGTTTCTATATTGCCGTTATGGTTAGCTGACATTTCAGCGATAACATAAGGTGGATGATTTGGACCAATTTCACGGTTATCAATGCCAAAGTTAATTCCAGACTTTTTCATTTACACACATCCTTCAATTACGTATTTACGAGCACCCTCCCATCCCACATTGGCAACAACATCCAATATTGAAAGGTGAGAGTGAAAGACAGCACTACCTTTTTGTTGGTAGCCCTGTGGCTGATAATTTTGTAATGTCAGTGCGGCTGGTGCTGTTGCACTGAACTTATCCTCTTCTAGATATTGTGCAGAACCTAACGGCGAGAGATATTCTGATACTTGTAACTTTTCACAAAGTGCAACCAATTTGGCAGATCTGATTCCTGATACTCCAAGCGAACTAGCCCTATGGAAATTTACAGTTAGTTTTAATCGCTCACTCGCAAAACGGATAATGCTCTCATTTATCTCAGCTAGCGAAGTTGTAGTTGTACTCAGGAGTAAGTCGATTAGTTCATTTGCATTTGAGTAATAAATATGTCGACCGTAATTAAGATTGAAGCTTTTGGCTAGTTTTTCACGCCATCTATTTGCATCGATGACTTGAGTCTCGGCGATCGTTTGAGCTAATTGTTGATGTCGGATCGGCACAGTAATCCATTTGACAAGCCCATTTAGTATTAATCTGTTACGTGTTTGCCAGGATTGTTTTTCAAGTTGAACATCGTCAAGAAAAACAAATTCGTCTGCCTGGGCAATTAAATTGAAATAACCGGCCCATGGGAAATACGTCGGTTGCATCACTACCAGACATCTAGGCAAGACTGGACCTTTCTGTGTTTTTTCGATCCAAGTGGTCGAGGTGTTGAACTATTGTGTTAATTGTAATACTCGATAAGGACTATCGGTGAAAACGCTCATTTCTTTAACGAGTAAGTGACTTGCACACATTTGGCTCCAATTTCTTCGAGCGCCGCTGCGAGGTAAGCATCGTTAGGTGAAATATTGAAATCGAAGGAATCAGTGCGTACAGACTTGATGCTTGGTAGCGGCCGGTGTTTAGCTAGTGCTAGTTTGAGTGCCGCGGTGAGGTAATTTTTTGCTGAGGGCATTACAAATATGCCTATGCTGTTCAAATGGGTGAAATAGACGCTCCCAATATAACGAGCACCTCTTTTAATTAGATACCATGCGCGATATGGATGTGACTGCACAAACAATCGGTGCTCATCAAAAGTTGGCATGTGCGTATGGCTAATTCGGTGTTCTCGAGCTGTGAGTAGTCTGTAGAGTATCGCAACGTGCTGAGGAGTTGCAGATATTTCCACTAGCAAAAGCCCTTGGGATTTAGGCCTGGTTTCACTAGTAAGTTGTTGAGTCATCTTATAACGATTGATTTGTATATATGATGGTGTGCAGATTAGGATGAAAGCCGTTATGCTGGACGAGTGCATTCCAGCCTTGATCTTTAAAAACTTTAGAGTGTGTAGGGTTATTGTAGATAACAATCACAGTAAGATCTTTCAACCGTTTGAGCATTTGAGTCATCACCTTTGCATCAAATGGGTTGTAGAGATAAATAATCAAGCGCTCGCCAAAATCCCTAAATTCTAATTGTGTCGCGTCTAGTTTGTAGAACTTCCCCGGAACGTTAAATAATCGAAGATGATTATCTCTGGCGGTTTCGATTAAAGCGGGATGGTAGTCAATGCCGATAACGTTTTGAGTTGTTTGATATTTTTCGCATTGTTTATGCCAAACTGCAACGACCTTACCTTTGCCGCAACCAACATCTATAAAGTTATATTTTTCAAAGTCATTGCCTAACAAGCTACTAACAGAACGAAATGCTCGTTTAATTTCTGATGTCCAAGAGCACATGTACATGACACCATGCTCAAGATTCACTATATCCTCAGGATAACTATCTTTCGGGAGCCAAGTGTGTGTATCGGTCTTGTGTAATAAGTCAAATAAGTGTGCTTGAAAAAAATAGTAAAACGGTAATTTTAAACCGCGCGCTTTATACATACGCCAGTAATTACGTATGGACACCTTGTGTTTATTATTCAATTGTCAGCTAGCTCCTGGCGTCTTGATTATTGAGCATTTGTAATGCGATAAGTTCGCAACGTGTCCAGTCCTCAATGGTGTCAATGTCTTGTGCTCGCCATGCTGGTATGGGAATAGCTTTTGATCGAGCTTGAAACATTGGTCTTTCCTCAAGCCACGCCTTCGGTGTTCCCCAATAGAATTGACCCGCATCTTGGTATAAAGCAGGTAAATCTTGCGATCGCGTTAGGTAATGTTCTGGAAAGAGCATTTTTACGGCGCTGTCTCGCTCAACAGTGAACGCCCTGAAAATAGTCGATGGAATTTGTGTTGCGGTGAAAGTGTAGTCCCAATGACCAGAGGCCATTGCTTTCCACCCGTGCAGAAGGTCTTGCTTCTGAATAAGAGGAGCCGTGGCATAGATGCAGCATAAGGCTTGCAACTCTGGCATCGATTCTAGAGCCCAGCGCGTAGCGTGTGAGAGTACAGCACCGGTAGTCGCATAGTCGTCAGAGAGATTGGCGGGACGGGTAAAAGGGACCGTCGCACCGAAAGTGCGGGCAATGTCTGCAATTTCCGAGTCATCAGTGCTGACAATGACTTTATCGAACAATCCAGACTCTTGAGCAATCGATATTGACCAAGCAATCATTGGTTTCCCAGAAAAAAGCTTAATATTCTTTCGTGGAATACGTTTGCTGCCCCCTCTAGCCGGAATAACCGCAATTTTCATATGATTTCTCCGTAAATCAGTTTATTGTGGCTAGCTGACTGTACTTTTTTAACATTAGAGCGATCGAGTAGAGCGGGAGCATTGTTTGGCAAGTTCATGGCTTTATAATCTTGAATGGATACAGATAGGTTATGTTGACTTTTTCTAACAGATTTAAGTCCAGTTTATTCTGAATAGTCATAGCGCAGGAGGGGTATTTTTATCCTCTACACATTATCGGTCGTGCTTTTTCTTACCAATACAAGATCAATAAATGCTAAAGAACTCATCGATACTTATTACTGGTGGTACAGGTTCTCTCGGGCACACCTTTGTACCGCTTACCCTTGCAAAATACAATCCACGGCGTCTAGTTATCTACTCTCGCGACGAAATGAAGCAGTGGGAAATGGCTAAGCTTTACAAAGACGATACTCGTGTGCGATTTTTTATCGGGGATGTTCGTGACAAGGATCGACTTTCACGCGCACTTAATGGAATAGATTATGTCGTTCATGGTGCGGCCACGAAAATCGTACCTATCGCTGAATACAATCCATTTGAGTGTGTAAAAACAAACGTTCTTGGGGCAATGAACGTCATAGATGCGTGTATAGATCAAGGTGTTAAGAGGGTGGTTGCATTGTCGACAGACAAGGCAAGTAGCCCAGCTAATTTATACGGTGCAACAAAACTCACTTCCGATAAATTATTTATCGCGGGTAATGCCTATTCTGGATCTGGCGCAACTCGATTTTCAGTAGTTCGATATGGAAATGTAATGGGTTCAAGGGGTTCCGTGATCCCGTTTTTTTTGTCTATGGCCCAATCGCAATCCCTCCCTATTACAGATCTGAAAATGACGCGCTTTATGATTACCTTAGAGCAAGGCGTTGAACTCATTTGGAAAGCTTTTGAAGATGCGGTTGGTGGTGAAATTTACGTTAAGAAAATCCCATCAATGAAAGTTACCGACATAGCATATGCGACGGTACCAGAAGCAAGGCACGAGGTAGTAGGCATTAGGCCGGGCGAAAAACTGCACGAGCAGATGATAGGTATAGAGGATGCGCCCTATACTTATGAATATGAGCACTATTTTAAAATATTGCCCGCCATACATGATTGGTATCAGGATACTAATCGAATTGGTGAAGGACGGCTAGTTTCACCGGACTTTACATATTCATCAGACAATAATAAAGACTGGATGTCACTTGATACTTTATCCCGTTGGATTTCTGATAATCGTGAAAAAATCGGGAAAATTTAAGAACTATGATTCCATACGGTAGACAGAGCATAGATGAGCATGACGTAGAAGCGGTTATTTCTGTTTTGCGCTCAGATTTTTTAACGCAAGGACCGGCGGTACCGGACTTTGAAAATGCTTTATCCAATTATTGTCACGCTCAATACGCTGTTGCTGTTAACAGTGCGACAAGTGCCTTACATATCGCTTGTTTAGCTCTCGGCGTAGGAGTTGGAGATCGCGTTTGGACCTCTGCTATTACCTTTGTGGCGAGTTCGAATTGCGCCTTGTATTGCGGTGCAAATATAGATTTTGTGGATATAGATCCAGATACTTACAACTTGAGTGTAGAGAGGCTTAAAGAAAAGTTACAGCTAGCTGATAAGAGCGGTGAATTACCAAAAGTGGTCATTCCAGTTCACTTGTGTGGCCAGTCATGTGATATGGCTGAAATACAAAATCTAGCAAAGCAATATGGTTTTAAGATCATAGAAGATGCTTCACACGCGATTGGTGGCAAGTACATGGATGGACCGATTGGTTCAGGTCGATATAGTGACATTACCGTATTTAGTTTTCATCCTGTCAAAATTATTACAACGTGTGAAGGTGGAGTAGCGTTAACCAATGACGAAGAGTTAGCTGTGAGAATGCGATTATTTCGCAGCCATGGCATTACAAACGACCCTAGTTTAATGAGTCCACGATCCAAGTCAGAAATTTGGAATTATCAACAAATTGAACTCGGATTTAACTATCGAATGACCGACTTGCAGGCGGCTTTAGGTAAAAGTCAAATGCAACGTCTAGACAAACTTGTAGAGCGTCGGCACGAGCTTGCAAATCGGTATGATTCGTTATTGGTTGATTTTCCACTTAAGCGACCGTGGCAGCATCCTGAGACCTACTCTGCGTGGCATCTTTATGTGATTCGAGTTGACAAGGATACTGCTAAGCTAACTCAACGCGAAGTATATGAAGGACTCAGAAAGGTTGATATCGCTGCGAACCTTCATTACATCCCAGTATATCGGCAGCCGTATTACGAAAGACTTGGTTTCAAACCAGGTTACTGCCCTGAGAGTGAAAGTTATTTTTCTGAGGCGATAACTATTCCCTTGTACGCAGATTTGTCTGAACAACAGCAAGATATCGTTGTGATGGCGTTGGCTCAACTGTTAAAAATTTGAATTTAGAGCGTCACATAAAATCTTCAGAGTTAAAAATAGGCGCGTCTTGGAAAGAAATGATACGATTTTTTCTACGAACAGTTAAGTTTGTCACTTACAAGTTTAGATATTATTATTTTTGGATCAGTCATCTGCATGTGCACGGCCTCAACCTACTTACGAGGGTTGTTCAATTTACAAGTGGGTCACTACCCATTCTTTTATTTGGCGCACATACCTCCAAAAAAACAGTTGATTTTTGTCAATCGCCTTCTGTTCATTTGTTTCCTTACGACGCTACGGACTGCTTGCTTCAACACTCCATGATTAGCTGCGCTCTTAAGCGAAATGGGCTATCAATTAAACTGGTAGAAGCGGGCAAACAACAGGCTAATGAAGCAGTCCCTCCGGAACTTAGGCAAGACATCATATTAGGAGATTTTGACGAATTAATTAATAAGCTCGTTGAGTATACAGAAGGCGATTTCAATTTTGCTCGCGGGGTTATTGATGAGTTCATTCGTAGTTGTCCGCTTGAGGTATTTCAAGGCGACCATATCCTGCCTGGAAGTTTTTTTACCCGCATGGATTCAATTCGTTACGGAGTAAAAAAAATTACCAATCAAACTGATGCGATAGTAATTGCTGATTCAGCCTATGCTTTTAATCGAGCGCTGAGATCAGAGGCACACAAAGCAAGTAAGCCGATATTTGTATTAAATCCTCACGGTCAATGGGGTAGATTGACTCAAGGGGAAGACGAAAATACCTCTACACAAAGATTCGTAGAAATTACTGAACAATTACGTGCTAGTACTTATCCGTACCTTGAGGAAGCTGAACGTTACCTAGCTGAGCGTTTTAGTGGGCGCTCGTTAAAAGATTTGGATTCCGCCTCAGCCTTTGAAGTAAAGAGTTTCGGTTACGGTGAAGCTTTGACCTCAAAGAAAAAAGTCTTGTTTCTACATTCATTTCGTGACGCCAGTGGCAATCATTTTCCAGAGGATTCTAATGAACTGTTTTTTCCTACCTATTTTCAATGGGCTAATGCCGCTATTGAGCTAATTGCTAATGATCAAGATGAATGGTTTATTAAGCCTCATCCGTCACAAGCTTTTTATGCAAACGATTTTGATATTTTGAACACTCTGCTAGTTCACTACGGTATTAAATCTGAACTGATCAAGCCTGACCTCTCGACTCGCCAAATATTGGAATCCCGTTGGCCAATTTATACGTGTTCAGGAACGATTGCGAAAGAGGCTGCGTGTTATGGATATATGGCACATACAGTTAGTCGTCAGATTCCGGATGCAATAACTCAGCGTGCGTTAAGCAAGGAAGATTTTCATGAAGCATATTTGCAACCAGTTAGTTCGGCAGCTAAGCCTATTGATGATCCTATTTTGATCAAGGCTTCGCGTATGCTTGTTTTTGAACAATTTACTGGCATAGCTTCAAAGGCATTTGAAATTTCACCACAACGCCCTGTTTTGCCGTCACTTGACGCAAAAAATTTTTATAAGCAACGTTATCTCGTTAACTTATCTATGGCTAGACGCTTGTGTCGTAAGTCTGCAGTTTTTGCAGCCGAGAATATCTCAACTGAAATAAGCCAAGCCATCAAATCATAAACTTAAAGCGATTTAAGTACGAATAGGCTAACTTTTTTTATTGATAGGTTCCTACAACCTGGTACAAAGATTGCATTGGGTTATCAATTAACTTTTCTAGTTTAAAAATCTTCAAATCTGGGTAAATAACTGGAGTAACTAGAAATATATCTTTTCTTTCAGCAAGCAAGTCGTCTACATGCTTTGCATCATATATTGGCTTGCCGTGGGCGACTAGTTTGTGAATAAAAATGTTGTATTCATAAAAATTACGGACATAAGGAAGTGTGATGTCGGAGATCAGCCAAGGAGCATATTCCATACCTAGTGCCTGTGCATATTTTGGCAGAGAGCATCTAAATCCGCATATCACAACGGCATCAGGATGCTGACTCAAAAATTTTTCTATATTGCTTAATGCTAAATCGGTTGATTGTCGTTGTTGTGCCAATCGATAATAACCTTTGACTGAAGGAGCAACTGCGCAAAAAGCAAGAAAGAGTGCGAGAAGCCAATATGAATACTGTGAATAAGCGTGATAGCGAGTTTTTAAGTTTAATGATTTGTTAACCGACGTCGCTAGCCAAGACATAGCCAAAAAAGGGATCAGTAGTGTGGGAATCATATAGTGAGCCCCTGGATGCTTTAGGACAAGCATGCTTTGAAAGATACAGATAATTATGAAGACCCACGCCGGTGAATTATCGGTGTTAGAAGAATCAATTGTTACCTTTTTCCCCATTTGTGGTGATACGATGGAAAAGAAGATTTTAATTATCAGTAAAAAAAGTATTGCGTATAGGACCGGATACCAACTCACTAAGTCGTGGATGCGGTTTGGAATTTCTGCTGCATTGATAAAAGTAGCATCACCTGAACCATAAACACCGCTGTGGGTGCTGATATTCGTGACCCATTGCAAGAATCTAGCAAGATTTGGCAATACAGGTAATGTCAAGACCAAAAATGAGCCAATAAACCAAAGTGAAATTGCTAACAGTTTCCTTCTTGGTTTGAATAAGTAGAGAAGTCCTAGCATTGGCACAAATGTTAATTTTGTAGCGACTCCTAAGCCATACACGAAGCCTAACGCTTTGGTATTACATAAAACTTTTTCTGTGTCTACACTTTGGCTGTCCCGAAAAATGTAGGGTGCTAATAAGCCGAGTAATAGTAGAGAAACGAAAATTAAAAGCGACTCTGGCGCTGGATATCCTACTTTGGGAGTCAGCAAGCTGAAACCGAAAATCCCGCATTGACTAAAAAGTGCCGCTGGCAGATTCTTGGAAGATTGATAGATCCGATTTCCAAAAAAATAAAGGGCGAAGCAATTTAATGCAACGAGTATCCACGAAGTTGTATATAAATATGCCTCAGGTTGGGAAAGGACAATTTCTATGAGATTGGTGTGCGTTTGACTAATAGCTATCGACAGATGGCCTTGTATCAAAATGACAATCGCGAAAATAAGTTGTAAAGGTGTTCCGGGATGATCGATATGAAATGGCGGTTGACCTTGCGCAAGCAGCAAACCATTAAAAAGATAAGCATAAGCTGGATCTTGATCGTAACCTGGCATTGCTGAATATAACGGGAACAGTATATCGATGAAAAAATAGCTTGCGACAGCTAATAGTCCTGGGATGATGGCTAACTCATAAGCTGACTTTTTTGATTGCATATGTCATTATGAAAACGTAAGTCTTAAACCGAATATTGCAAAAATATTTATACTTAAAGAAATTTAATTCTCTTTGCGGCAAAGATAACCATTTTTAATAGCAGCCAGCCATGACTCCATCTCGATATGTTTGTTTCGCCGTAACGTCTTGCACGATAACGAATTGGTACTTCGAGAATTTTAAGATTTAGGCGTGCCGCTCCGAAAAGTAAATCAAAATCACCGAATGGATCGAAATTTCCAAAATAGGCGCGATTATTGGCGATTCGACAGTAGTCAGTTTTCCATAGCACTTTAGTACCGCAAAGAGTGTCTCGAATGGGTTGCCCAAGAAGCCAGCTAAAGGCCCAGGAAAAAAATTTATTCCCTACCAAATTTGCGAACCTCATTGCGTCCCCCTCCATTGGGTAAACTAGCCTGACTCCATTTACAAATTCGGCAGATCGATTGACCAGCAGATCATAAAAGCGCGGTAAATCCTCTGGTGGAACAGTAATATCGGCATCAAGGATCATTAATATCTCGCCACTGGCTTTATCAAATCCAGCACGAACTGCATCGCCTTTACCCTTACCAGTTTGTTTTAACAGTTGACAATTACGATCTGGGTTTGCCGCTATTACTCTCTTAATCTCCTCATAAGTATCATCGGTCGAGTTGCCTTCAACAAATATTATTTCTGTACCAGAACCCATCTCAGGAATTCTAGATAGGAGCTCCTCTATATGCCCGGATTCATTCCGAGCAGCCACGATGACCGATACTTTTGGAAGCTGTACCTGCGGTGCAAAATTAGCTCGAGCAACGACGAAGTTAGCCAGAGATAAAAGTCGAAACGGGAATATTTTGCCTAAATAGCGATTTGCCAGATTTGAAATAACCGGAATTTTCACCGGTACGATTATTTCTGCCCAAGAGCGTAACGGTTGGAAGCCTGAGATCTCAAGCATATTGCTCATGTCTTGAGGGGTTAGCCAATTTTGCAGAAGCTTCGGTGTGGCAAAACCAATTTTAGAGGCAATTGATAAAGGGGTATTCCATAAATGACTATAAAAATTAAATATCAATCTTGTATGGGGCGCGCAATGGGGCCGAAGTTTGAGAAGAACAGCCTGTACGTCCCAGAGATCATTGACGAGATCAGAGACAATAATGAAGTCAAATACCTGTAACCCTAAATCTAGCTCAATGGCATCGCTATGAATAAACTCTAAGTGCGGGTGTTTTCTTTGAGCTTGTTCGATTGCCGAGGCGGAAAAATCGACACCCACGCCAACTTTCGGCTTTAAGTCAGCCAAAAGGTCTCCCTGTCCGCAACCGACCTCAAGTATGGTTGAACCTTCAAATGCAATATGTTTATAAGTATTGAATAATCGATCGCGATAATAATTAGAAGTTTTCAAGGGCGTGCTTGAATTGACTGTATCCCAATAGTCGATTCGTGTTTGACGGTATTCAAGTGCCTCTTGCTCGAACGTGCTCATTCTTGGCTGATAATGACTCATTTTTCTGGGATCCTCTCATGCTGTGCCGCTGTCGGTATAACAAAGGATAAACTTTTAGCGCGCCTGCACTTACTTAAGCCCCGAATCTGGCGTGAGACCATCTAATAAGATATAGGCAAAAAAGTGATTGTAGTTTAGGCTTTGATAGATTAGGGGGCTTTTAGATATTCTGGGTGAGTTCTAAAAGATTCCAATGAAAGAGCTTTCTTGCGCCATAAATTTTATTTTTCCCAGCAGTGAGATTGAACGTAACTATGAAGTATCGTCCTGAGATCGACGGATTGCGAGCGTTAGCCGTTCTAGGCGTCATGCTATTTCATGGTGGTTTTGATATCGGACGTGGCGGCTATATTGGTGTTGACGTCTTTTTCGTAATCAGCGGTTGGCTGATTACTTCGTTGATACTCTCTGAAAAGCAAGCTGGTAGGTTCTCATTTAGAGATTTCTACGAACGTCGTGCTCGGAGAATATTACCGGCTTTGTTCTTGGTGTTGATTGCATGCTTACCGCCGGCTTGGCTATGGTTAGCCCCCCAAGAGCTTTCATCATTCCTTAAGACCCTTATTGCTGCAGTGTTTAGCCTCTCGAATATAGTTTTTATGAGGCAAGTCGATTATTTCAATGGTGATACGGATACGAATCCGCTCCTTCATACTTGGAGTTTATCGATCGAGGAACAGTTCTATTTTTTTTATCCAGCTTTGTTGCTTGGAGTGCTGAAATTCAAAAGATTCAACTTAATGATTATTGGTTTTTGCACAGTCGGCATGAGCCTCTTTTTAGCGGAATGGGCACTTAGATATCATGCAATCTTAGCTTTTTATTTATTACCAACGCGTGCTTGGGAGTTTCTAATAGGCGCTTTGATTGCAATACATTTCGTCCACTACAAAGGAGCAAAACAGTTATTCAAGGCTATTCCTAATAGGTTTCAATCGTACTTGATTGAATGTGGTGCTTCCTTGGGGATTGTGCTCATCGGCTATGGATTTTTGACTTTCAATAAAAGTACGTCTTTTCCAGGCTATGCAGCCCTATTTCCAACCTTAGGTACAGCACTTATTATCTTGTGTGCGAACAGCACGACAATTGTTGGCAAGATTCTAGGTAATCCTTTATTTCGAGGGCTTGGACTCATTAGTTACAGCACCTACCTTTGGCATCAACCGCTGTTTGCATTTGCCAGAATTCGCAGTATTTATGCGCAGCCTAGTTCTGGGGATTTTGCACTTTTAATTGTTGTCACATTATTCCTTGCTTCATTAAGTTGGTACTTTGTAGAACGACCTTTTAGAAATAGAGCGATTATCGAAAAAAAAACATTAATAATATCCACTGCATTTTTTATATTTCTGTTTTTGCTTATTGGAATCGGCGGCATTATTACCAAAGGTTATCCATCCTCGTTTGGACGACCAGCCTCCATTGTTCGTGAGGAGCATTTTCAATTTCCAACGATAAATAATGGTTGGTGTTTCTACAGCGTCGATAGCATTTCTAATCTAGATGTCGGACAGTCAGGCGTTGGCTGCGAGCTTGGTGTGAAAGGGGCTAAGCGCCGAGGCTTGTTGTTCGGTGATTCATTTGCTGGTCAATACGAACCGTTCTGGAATAATATTGCTACAGCAAACCTACTTACTATTAATTCGATTACGACAAACTGGTGCTATCCCAGTCTTACTAGAACTTTTCCTGGGCCAATACCCGGCCGAGCCTATCAACAGTGCTTGTTTAATCGCGCTTACGTTAGTACACACCTTGAAAATTATGATTTTGTCATCGTTGCCGGAAACTGGGGCAACTTAGGTAATCAAGAGCGGTTATTAGAGGTGCTTAAATTTATTGAATTTTTAGCTAAAAAGAAAATGTTTGTGATTGTGATGCCTTCTCCTCCAGTTTATGATGGGGATGTTGGCTATTCCTTCAGTAGAGCAAATATTTTCGAGGAAAAATTTGATTTGACTCGCTTCACAACATTAAGAGACTTGCCATATGAGGAAGCTAATAATAAATTGAAGATACTTGCACTTGATTATAAAAATATTTTTTATATAGAAAGATCTTCAATTTTTGATTTAATTGGAAGTGGTTTAGATGCTAAAGGCTATCCGCTAAGTTTGGATGGAAAACATATCAGCATCGGTGCTTCAATATATGCAGCAGAGCGATTTAGACAATCTCGACAATATCAAGAATTCGTGAAGTGGCTATCGGATTCTAGGCTTTGAGTTTAGTATCTTTACACGCTAAAAGTGCTTTTTTGATAGCAATAGTTTGGTACGTTTTGTAAAGTCAAACGAGTCTTTATATTTCAATCCTAAATTGATGATTTTTTTTCTAATTGTAGTGAATCGTTTGACTTGCTTGGTTACAGGGATCCATGAATGACTCGGAGATCCTATTGTGAGTTGTACTAAAAAACGTTCCCTGTCTGGTTTTAGTATCAACCCACCTTTGTGATAGCAACTGTTGGTATCAATAAGAATCGCCTCGCCAAGCTTAGTTTTGAAATCTACAATCTTATCGTTGAAATGCTCCCTCATCGTTGCATCTGTGACTCTTACAATATCCGATTGTAAATACGTATTTGTTCCCAGGCGATCAAAGGTTATTCGTTCATCCTGAAGTTCGCGTTGTAATTCGCACACTACTTTAGAGCAGGCGGAGAACATACCGTTTTCCTCACTGGTGTCTACCAAAGGAATCATCACTTTTATTTGAGGTCCCATCGGATCATCAAGGTCTCGATGCCATAAGTGTGCGTGGGTTAATAACTTAGTGTCAACCTCATATGAAAAAAAACTCCACAGAACGTCAACTCCAGCGACTTTTGGAAACCAAAGATATTTTTTTGCAAAGTCGTAAGAGCAAATTTGATTTGCGATACCGCGAAAGTACTCAAGAGATTTCTCATCGAGAACATTTTCCAATCCCTGTGAGTAACCTGCATTGATACGTTGTGGATCTGGTGTTGGTAGGTTTTTCCGTATTGCATCGCATGCGGCCCGCAACTTTAGGGGGTCTAGGTTAACTGTTGCAAAGCCATCTTCTTTCAATTTTTTCAGAAGATAATTTGATTCATCTGTCGATATATTGTCGAGTTGTAATTTCATAGATATTTGAAAGAATTGAAACGGTGAAAATAAATTCTTACTTCGATCCAGTATTTCCTAAACTCACAAGCCAAAATTCAAAGAGTTAGATTACGCCCCAGCTGTATTCCGCTGCTTTCTACCCGCCTCCATAGCAAGTACGAAAAGCCTATCACGATAGGGGCTGTAATAGCCAGTGCAAGTCCGAATCTATAGGTTGCTGACATTGCTCCAAAGCTTGATTGTTGGCTCAGTAAAAAAACAACCGGCGTCACTATAAGTAGATGACACAAATATATTGAATACGAGATCTTCCCCAAGAAAGTTATTGGCAGCGAAGATAAAAACCAAGTCACTCCCCATACTCGACGAAACACGATGAGGTTAAATACCCCATAAAGTAAGATGACAGGCTTGCTTAGCGGCAATACGCAAACAAAAGCGGAAATAAACGTGACTAAAAGAGAGGAGCCGCCAACATTTGTATTACCTCGGAGTCGGAGCCAAAGCGCTGGAATCATCCCTGCTAAAAAAGCGTTTAAGCGATAAGGCAGTGCGCTCGGCTGGCCAAAGTGTGCCCACCATCCGCTATCTAGGTAGTTGCCTAAAATCATTGGGGCTAAAAATGACATTGCTGAAAAAACTATCGCCAGTATCCAGATAGGGATGTGCTTTAGCATAAGCAATATGACTGGTAAGACTAAGTAGAACTGCATTTCAAGCGAGAGACTCCAGTCGGGTAAAGGGGTGGTTTCACCACCTGGTAAGGCACCATACATAAAAGTTAAATGCAATACCAACCATCGCAGGTTATCGAAAGACCAACTTGTTGTTGGGTTGTAATTTGGTAAGTCTGTTACCCAGGGTGGTGGATAAGCCTTTGCAATTACGTCGTGAATCGTTGCCAATGGCGTCAAGAAAAAATAACAAACTATTAGTAAGAAGAAATAAAGTGGTGCGATTCGAAAGAACCTATTTATATAGAAATGGACAGTATTTCTGCTAAACAATTTATCTGTTGAGAAATCACCTCGCCATGTCAAGACCATTAAGAATCCCGACAACACCATGAATAAATCCACGGCTAATGGATGCATTATCAATGGACGTGAGTGTAATCCCACCGCATAAGCCAAATGACCGAGGTATACCCACAAAGCCAAACAGGCCCTAAATCCGTCTAGGGCTGATAAGTGAAGATATTGGCCAGAATTTGAGTTGGTTAGCATGGCTTATTATTACCTATCGACCCCGTTACAATGCAAACAATCAGAATTTAGAGGTGTTTGGCGTGACCCTATCCCAATCCTACCAAGATAAAACCATACTGATTACCGGTGGTGCCGGCGCAATTGGCAGTAACCTCTCTAGAGCATTGGCTCTTGCCGGCGCAGCCAAAGTCGTAATTCTTGACGATTTGTCGGCTTCCTATGAGTGGAGCATTCCTAATCTGCCAAATGTCCTATTCGTCAAGGGTAGTATTACTAGTGATATTGACTTAAAGCGCGTTTTCCACGAAAAGCCAGACTACATCTTTCATCTTGCAGCCTTTTTCGCTAATCAGAACTCAGTTGATTTCCCAGAGAAAGATTTACTGGTCAGTCAGTTGGGCACAATAAAAATGCTCGAATATTCTGTTTTGCAAGGTAATTTGAAGCGTTTTGTATATGCCGGATCTGGCTGCGCAATTTACGGTGCACAGGCTCCTTTGCCACTTAAAGAAGAGTTCATGTCGATGCACTTGACGACTCCTTATCAGATCTCAAAGATGGCGGGTGAACTTTATTGCAACTTTTATTGGCATCATTACAACCTGCCGATCGTTAAAACCAGATTTTTTAATTCATATGGGCCCGGCGAAGTCCCAGGGCAGTATCGTAATGTCATTCCCAATTTCATTTATTGGGCCATGAAAGGACAACCTCTGCCCATCACCGGTGACGGTAAGATGACGCGTGACTTCACTTATGTTGAGGACATTGTTGATGCATTACTTCGAGCTGGCATTAAAGAAGAGGCGATTGGTACAGAGATGAATATAGCCTCAGCGCGAGAGATTGAAATCGTGCAAATGGCCGAAATGGTGAATGAACTGACGGGTAATACCGCTGGTTTAATCTACACAGATCGTCGCAAGTGGGATACAAAATCTCGATTACTTGCTAGCGTTGATCGCGCTCGTCAGATACTAGGGTACGACCCCAAGACAACCTTTGAAGAGGGTCTAAAAACCACAATCGGTTGGTTTAAGGCTAATTGGGACAATATTTCTCGAGATGCTGAGTTTCCGCCAGGAATGTCCTCGGCGGTTAAGAATTATGTACTGCGTCAAGGAAGTCCTAGCGCATGAAGCAGGTCGTCCAAAGCTATAAAACAGGCGAAGTCAGCTTGAGACAAGTGCCTGTTCCTCAGTGCGGCAGTAAGCGTATTCTGGTACGCAATAGTTACTCTCTAATTAGCTTGGGTACAGAGCGGTCAACAATAGAGCTTGGACGCAAATCATTGTTAGGTAAGGCAGCGTCGCGGCCCGATCTGGTTCGTCGCGCTTGGGATAAAGCAAAAAAAGAAGGTTTACTCAAGACGTGGCAGGAGGCTATGGGTAGATTGGATACGCCCACCCCTCTTGGTTATAGTTGCGCTGGACAAGTTGAGCAGTGTGGTTTAGCTGCTAGCGAATTTGCCCCAGGGGATCGGGTTGCCTGCATAGGACAAGGTTTCGCCTCTCATGCAGAGTTTGTATCAGTCCCCGTAAATCTCGCATGTCGCATCCCCGATGGCGTCTCAGAAGAGGAGGCCGCCTTCGGTATGCTTGGCATTATCGCTCTGCACGGAATCCGAAGCTCGAATTTGACGTTTGGTTCTCGAGTGGCTGTTATGGGTCTAGGCTTATTGGGTTTGCTCACAATCCAGATGCTTCGCGCTTATGGTTGTGATGTCATAGCCATTGACCTTGCTGAAGATAAAGTTGATCTCGCTAAGCGCTTCAACTTCAGTAATGTGACGGCAGACGCTGCTACATTGTCGTTGTTGTGTGAGCACAAGACAGGCGGATTAGGTGTGGATGCCGTAATTATTACCGCGGCCACTAAAGATCGACATCCTGTAGATCAGGCCATTGAGCTTTGCCGCTCCAAAGGTCGTATTGTCGTCGTTGGAACTGCGGATATTCATCCTGACCGGAATGAGTTGTGGCAAAAAGAAGTTGAAATAATTGTATCCAAGGCGGCAGGCCCTGGTTCGCTTGATCCTGTTTACGAGATAGAAGGCGTTGATCTGCCGATAGGTGATGTCCGCTGGACTCAAAAGCGAAATCTTCAAGAGTTCTTGCGCCTTATTTCTGAAAAATTAGTCGATGTACAGACTTTGATTACTCATCGCTTTAATATCGATCAGGCTCAACACGTCTATGACCAATTTGTTTCAGGTCAGCTAGTTAATCCCATTGGAGTTATGCTAGCTTACCCATACGGCGCAATAGTTCAGCGCAGTTTTCCTAGCTCGATTTCGCAAATTAAGTCTAAGGAACTAGGTCAAGCATTGTCCGTTGGCGTAATTGGTGCTGGTTTGTTCGGCAAAGCTTTATTGTTGCCAACGCTTCGATCTCAAACAGACATCGTTTTGCATACACTGGTCGCTAGCTCAGGGGCGAGTGTCGAGCATAGTGCAAGAAAATTTGGTTTTCTCAATCAGTCTACGGACACCGATACGATTTGGCTTAGCTCTGAAGTGGATGCAGTTGTTGGTTTAATCCCTCACAGCCAGCATGCAAGGTTAGTATCTCAGGCAATAGAGTTCGGCAAAGCGATTTTTCTGGAAAAGCCGCTATGTATTTCGGAGCAAGAGTTAACTAGTCTCAAAGCTCAAGCGGCCGAAGCGTTAAGCCTGCCAGTTATTTTTATTGGTCATAATCGTCGGTATTCACCCCACACAATTCAGATGTTGACGTGGCTTGCGAATAGACGGTCGCCATTGGTAATGCAGATGCGTATCAATACTGGCTTCGTACCAGCATCGCATTGGGTGCACAGCGAGGACGAGGGACGCAGCCGGATTGTTGGTGAAATGTCGCATTTTATTGATCTGATTCAATGTCTATCGGGTTCACCAATCATTAGAATTTCTGCCGAACGTATCGCAGGCGATAATCGCAGCGTGGTAAATAACGATAATGTTGTTATGAGTTTTAAACTTGCCGATGGGTCTGTCGCTGGCCTCATTTACTCCGCTTCGGGCGATAAGGCATATTCTCGCGAAAGCACTGAGATTTTCTTCGACGGTAAAACGATTGTATCGAAAGATTTTCGTGTGAGTGAACTGCATAAGGCCGGAAAGACGCAATCTTTCAAAACCAAAGGTCAAGAGATGGGTTATGCACAAGAGCTTAAGTCCTTTGTTGAATGCGCGTCTGGTAAAGCAAGTTCAGATGTAAAAATCACAGAGATATTTGCAACGATGGAGGTGATCTTCGCAATTGAAAGGTCACTAGCCACAGGACAAACTGTTGCTCTCAATACCTTTGTCTCAGGTTTAGAGTGAAGATACTGCTGGTCACCGATTCGTATCCACCTGAGATTCGATCAGCATCTCACCTGATGCTCGAACTTGCGCAGGAGTTGTATAGGCGGGGACATATCGTTACTGTCATCACAACATGGCCTGAATATAATTTGGATCAAACTAATCAAGCCAAGGTTTTTGATGAATTTGCGCAAGAAGATGGAATTGGAGTCATTCGAATAAAAACCTTACCGCATCACAACGTAAATTACTTTTTACGTGGATTGGCACAGCTTATTATGCCATGGCAGTTTTTAAAAAAAATAAAGCAATATGCAGTGAAGCCTGATGCAGTAGTGGTTTATAGCCCGCCTCTCCCATTGGCAATGGTGGGCACTCAATTAAAGAAATTGGGTGCTCGATTTTTGTTGAATGTGCAGGATTTATTTCCACAAAATGCAATTGATTTGGGTATCTTACGTAACCCATTACAAATCAAATTGTTTCAGACTATGGAGCGAAATGCATACAAACATGCAGACATTGTTACAGTTCACTCAGAAGGCAATCAGACAATGTTGCTACAGCAGCATCCAGCGTTGAAGAATAAATTAAAAATTCTACATAATTGGGTTGATCTCGATCATCACAATACAGAAGTAAGGGATCCGACTGATGATTTAGATTTTCGCGAGAAGTGGGCTATTCGACAACGATTTGTCGCGGTATTTGCCGGTGTTATGGGTCCATCGCAATATTTAGATTTGATCCTTGATGTTGCTACACAAATGCAGGATCGAGAGGATCTGTTGTTTTTGCTGGTTGGTGATGGAAAAGAAAAAAAGAGACTTCAGCAACTTGCTGAGTCAAGGCAGTTAAATAACGTTAGATTTGAAAATTTTATTTCTCGAGCGGATTATCCATTTTTATTGAAAACTTGTAGTATTGGACTGGTTTGCCTAAGCCCAGAAAACAAAACACCAGTTGTGCCCGGCAAAATATTAGGGCATATGGCAACAGGCTTACCCATCGCGGCGTTTTTGCATACTGCGAGTGATGGACACAAATTGATTGCCGATGCAGGATGCGGATTTTCAGCAGAGTCTAATGACTTGAACGCTTGTGTCGGCGTAGTTCGGCGCCTAATGGATAACTGCGCACAATTTAAGGAAATTGGAAAACTAGGCCAAGCTTATGCACTGCGGCATTTTTCTAAAGAAGTGTGTGTTTCAGCCCTAGAAGAGATGATATCGTCACAGTAGCAGAGTGACAGGTTATTCATAGTCCGATACTTGATATAGATCTTGTACTGGCGTGCTTATTATTTTTTCTAGCTTAAATTGATTTAAGTGTTCAAAAGGTGGAGATATCAGAAGCACTGGTCTTCCCGTAGCAATCAAACTTTTGATATTTTGCTTTGTTTCTTGTTGACTCATTTCTCCAGCGCCTGGAACATGAAGAGCGCGAGAAAAGATATCAAAGTGATAAAAATCACTGTTCACTGTTTTCATCAATAAATCCATCTCAGGTACTAGTAATAGGCCAAACCAGGTGGCACATAGTGGCAAGTTGCAATTAAACGTACCAATCAATATGGGATTTTTATACTTGGCAATCTCTGCCGTAATTAAATCCTCGGCTTTTTGTCCGCGAGTATGGTTAGAGTCTAATAAACTGAGCGCGCCTCTTGATGCAGCCCAGCCCTGATAAATAACAATAGTTAGGAATACTAAGCTTAGCGTTAAGGTAATAGCTTTCTTTTTTAAAAGTTGATTTTGTGTCACGATCAACCAGATGGTCACGAAAATTGTCAGAGGCAGCACTGGAATCATATAGGTTGGTCCAGGATGTTTTGCAACCATGATTGTTTGACCCAACAATACTAAAACCATCACTAATAATGGAAGTGATTGCTTGATTATCAGTTGAGAATTTTTTCTTGCAGATTTGTCTAGACTTGCATTTTTTTTACCTAGATATTGGAAAATATCCGAAACTAAAATTGTTAAGAAAAATATGCTTGAGATTCCAGCAGCTATGTATAAAAAAGGAAACATCACCCAAAGATAGCGCAAGTTAGTAAAGACAGTTTGTAGATTTAACGTATTTCGGGTTCCTTGACCATGAAGCCCACTATGGGTCAATACTTGATAAAACCACTCGAACATAATCGGCAGACGACTAAAAATAGCAGAGACGCCAAGAAACCAAGCTGCCAAAGTTACAAAGAGTGCAACAAGGATTAATCGAGGACTGCGCAGTACTATCAGTAAACCCAACATCGGAAGAAAAGTGACTTTTACGGCAATGCCTAAGCCGCAACATAAACCTGCCCCTACGGCGCGTGCGATGGTTGAGCGTTCGTGGGTCTCAGGCGTCCCAATTAGATTTGGCGTTAATACACCAAGCAGTACTAAAGCGACAAAACCCAAAGTGCTCTCTGGGGTGGGATAGACAGCATAAGCAGCAGTCAATGCAAACAATATCGGCGATAATTGACTTGTAATAGCCAAGACGATATTGCCGGTTGACTTGTAGACCCGAGTACCTAAGTAATAGGTTGCCAGAACTGTTGCTGAGCCCGTGACGATTGCGGTCGATAACAAAAAAGTTTCTGGATTTGCAACAACTGCCTCATAAATACCTTTATCAAAAGTGCCGACTAAATTGCCGATTAACCAAATAACAAATACCACTGCTGAGATCATTACCTGAACGGGTGTGCCAGGGTGATCATTATGCTTAGGTGCATGACCTTGCAAAATATCAACACCTGCAAAAAGGTACTGATAGGCTGGATCTTGGCCAAAGAATGGGCTATTTAAATAGATTGGAAACATCGCTCGGATAAACAATCCGAGGACCACAAGTAGGATTAAAGGTATAACTAGGAGGTTGGATGTTTTATATCTGTTCATTGAAGAAAATATCCACTGACTATTTTCTTTTTAGTGCAATTAGATTGAAGTAAGCAACAAATTTTAAGCTACTAATAAAATTGAACTAATTTCTGCATCAGTAAATTGAATAATGTAGATTCAAATATACAAGATGAGGTAGCAGTAACGTAACTGGTCAGATGTATTTTCACAGTTTCGGTCTGCTGACCATATAATGCGATGCTGATTTTATAAAAACGTGATTTCGGCAAATGATATGAGGTCACATTGAAAGTCCCTAAACGGCTCCTACCCCTGCTAGAGGAAGGCCTCATCGATGAGGTCTTAAGGCAGCTAATGAGTGGCAAAGAAGCCACCGTCTATATCGTGCGCTGTGGTGATAAGATCCGTTGCGCCAAAGTATATAAAGACATCAAGCAACGGAGCTTTCGGCAGGCTGCGTCGTATATGGAAGGCCGTAAGGTGCAGAACAGTCGGCAGCAACGCGCGATGGAGAAAGGCAGCCGCTATGGGCGCGAGGTTCAAGAAAAGCTCTGGCAAACGGCTGAGGTCGATGCTTTATTCCGCCTAGCTAATGCAGGTGTTCGGGTGCCGACGCCCTACATTTGTACTGATGGTGTCTTGTTAATGGATCTTGTCATCGACGCTGATGGCAACGCCGCACCACGCTTGGATGATGTTGACTTTACTCAAGAACAAGCACTTGCCCTACATAAAATCCTATTGGATGAAGTGGTTCGCATACTTTGCGAAGGCATGGTGCATGGTGACTTGTCCGAATACAACATCTTGCTCGCCGCAGATGGTCCTGTGATTATCGATTTGCCCCAAGCAGTTAATGCAGCTGGTAATAATGAAGCGCCGGTAATGCTTGAACGTGATGTTGAAAACTTAACTACTTTTTTTAGTCGTTTTGCTCCCGAGTTGGCGGGAACGCAATACGGCAAAGAGATTTGGAAGCTATACGAAGCGGGTAACTTAAAGGTAGGTATGCCTTTAACTGGCAAAGTCGCAGCAGATACACGAGAAGTGGATATGGATGCGTTGATGCAGGAGCTAGAAGAAACTCGACTCGAGCAAGAAGAAAAACTAAGAAGGGCTCGCGAAGCTGATAGTTAATTTGAATCGATCTAAGGTCGTGCGAGCTGATTGAAGAGTTCAACGATGCGCTGACATGCTTTGCCATCCCCATAAGGGTTATGCGCCTTAGCCATTGCATCATAGTGCTGACGATTATTAAGTAGGTCAGTCACGTTGTCGATAATCGATTTTGTGTTGGATCCGACTAGCCTAACAGTTCCGGCTTCAACAGCTTCGGGCCTTTCAGTGGTTTCCCGCATGACCAACACTGGCTTGCCAAGGCTAGGTGCTTCTTCTTGTATGCCGCCGCTGTCAGTTAGTACCAAATAGCTGTGCCTGAGCAGATAGGCAAATGGTTCGTAATCCAGCGGAGCGATGAGGTGAACGTTCTTCAGATCCTTGAGTAATCTGTATACAGGTTCTTGTACGTTTGGATTCAAGTGCACCGGATAGACGAAATGAGTAGCTGGATGCGTTTGAGCTAGATCACGAATCGCTTGACAGATATGCAAGAAGCCATCGCCGAAGTTCTCGCGTCTATGTCCCGTAATCAAAACGAAGCGTTGCGCTGTCCACTCAAAGCTCAACTCCGCTCTGAGTTGTTCATCAAGCTGTAGTTTACGGATCGCATCTTGATCGATTCGCTTAGTCACCCACTGTAGGGCATCGATTACTGTGTTGCCTGTAACGGTAATGCTTTTATCGTTCACACCCTCGGAGATCAGGTTATCTTTACTTAATGCAGTGGGTGCAAAGTGCCAATGTGCGACCTTGCTAATCACTTGTCGATTGAACTCTTCTGGGAAGGGGGCGTGGATATTGTGAGTCCTGAGACCTGCTTCTACGTGACCTACAGGTACGCCTTCATAAAAGCCGGCCATTGCAGTGGCAAGTGCTGTTGTAGTGTCCCCGTGAACAAGCACTGCGTCAGGTTTCTGTGCTTTCAGCACATCGCGCATACCCAGTAAAACTCGGCTTGTGACATCAGATAAATCCTGCCCTGCTCGCATGAGGTTTAGATCAATGTCTGGTGTGATCTGAAACAAATCCAGCACTTGGTCTAGCATTTGTCGATGTTGGGCTGTCACGCATACGATTGTCTCTAAGGTTTTAGAGGCTTTGAGTGCGTGGACGAGCGGAGCCATTTTGATGGCCTCGGGTCGGGTCCCAAATACGACGAGAATTTTCATGGAAGGTTAAAGGTCAGGGCTAAGTACTTAATTTTAAAGGATGTCATCTCTTGATTTTGTTGACTTAGCATCTTTTGAATCCAAATCCAGTAAATCAAAGTAGTAAGTTTGAGATCCGAATTCAGGCGGTGAAACATAGGTCTTTTTACCAAGGCTGAGCCAGTTAACGGGTGTTTTGAAGTTGGGGCCGTCGTACACGAAGGTATGGAACTCTCCGTTTTCTCCGCAGGCATCAACGTTTTTCGGAAGTCGGTCGATGAAATCTTGATCAAAATTACATCCTACAAAAGACTCGTCAAGAAACCGGCCGTCAACGCACACTACGCGAGCTTTAAACCCTAAGTTTAAAAATTCGCTGACAAGGTCGTTGCGATTCTCATTCCATAGGGGTAGGTGTGCCAGTAGCTTGGCCTGAGCGCAGACTTTCTCTTCCCATTCCCGATGCGCAACAAGATCGATATCTCCAAACACGACCTGTTCTATCCCTGTCTGCTGGGCTTGCTGCAGAGCACCAATGAACTCTTTTTCGTAACTTTGCCAAGTAGCAGAGATGAAGTGGCTGTTGACACCTAGTGCGTGGGCTTGAGCTGTGATCAATGCTTTGGTAACGCCGTGTGAACGAGTTCGCAGCCTTGTCTCGTCGAGTGCCGTGAGTAAACCAGCTACTTGGTGTTTTTGCTGAGAGCGCCATAGAGCGAGACAAGAGTCTTTGCCGCCGCTCCAGGAGACGAGAGAATTCATTGTTTATATCGACGCTATTCCTTAAAGAGCTCTAATGGTAGAGCAAATCCCGAGATACGAGTAAATCCATGAGCGTATAGAATGAAGCCTTCGCTTAATTGTGAGTCGTGAGCGAAGCGTAGCTGTTTTGTAGCATCCGACGGACGGTTAAAGAGTAATGTTCAAAAAAACGACAATAAAGCTGTTGTGGCCATTGCTGCTGTTTGCATGTGTGGCCTTACCTGAATTGGTTTTTGCTCAAGCTAATGGTTTGCCCGCGTGCAAAGGTGATTACGACCGCAGCACCTGGACAAAATGCTACGGTAAACGTGTCAACCCCAATGGTGATGTTTATGTTGGTGGATTTTTGAACGGGGTCGCGCACGGTAAGGGTACATATACTTTCGCCAGTGGTGGCAAGTATGTGGGTGATTACAAGAACGGTCGTCGTGACGGCCAAGGCACCGAGTACCGAGCCAACGGTTCGGTAAAAGTGAGTGGCACCTGGGCAAAAGGTGTGCTTCAGAAAGAAGCACCCAAGGCAACTGCGTCTACTACTGCTGAAAAAACCGATCAACCCGAATCCAAATTAGTAGAAAAGCAAGTGCCGCAACCGGTTACCCAAGTTACTGATACGGGCACACAGTCTGCCAAGTCCGCTTCTGCGCGAGAAGTCGCCAATGATTCAGCTAAAGCTGGTAACAAACTTAGCAGTCAACAACCTTTGCTGGAAGAACTTTTATCAAAGAAATGGAGGATTCGTGCCAATCTTGATTGTCAGAAAGGCGGCGGCTCCTATGGTGTGTACGACAAAACCGAGGGCCGCTACTTTGTAAATAACGGATTGGTAGACAAGGCTGCTCGTGCGCCTGAAGTCGATATTCAGGAAGTTGATCACAACAAGGTGGTGGTGCTGATTAATTACTGGGCAACACCCCTTATAGAAAAAGCCCTTAAAGTTGAAAAAATATACGCAACTCAACTCGAGCTCACCATTACGCGTGACAGTCATGGCAAGATTATGGAGGCCGAACGCGCTATTGTCATGGACGCACGAGCGGCATTGGAAGGCGTTAAAAAGTACACAACAGAAACCTCTGATCCAACAGAATTACTTGCTTGCGATCCTGGCCTGGATCAGGCGTTGGCAGAGACCAGTGGTCAGGAACGTTATAACGGCAACGCCAAACTGCGCTGCGATGTCAACGTCAATTGCAATAGTCAGCCAGACGTCTTAAACAAGATGAAAGTCCGTGGCAATCTGGGTATAAAAACCAATCAGTCTTGGGGTGCGCCGTGCCTCACCGAAGCTGCCAAGGTAGAGCGCATGCTGGGCTGGATGTGGAAGCCTGATAACGCAAGCGACGGAATTAAGATTTGTAATGGCGGATAGCATTGCCTCGAAGCAAGTGGTAAATATGGCAAACGTGGCGGAAGGGTCCGAGGCGACCAAGATCACCCGTGCCAGTAATGGTCCAGAGCGCTTTGTGGCGCTCGATGGCATTCGCGGGATCACCGCCATCATGATCATTCTGTGCCACATACCGGCCTGGAACTCAGTGTTTGACATCATGCTGATTAAACATACGACCATCCTGGTCGATTTGTTTTTTGTGTTGTCAGGCTTTGTGATTTACCAGTCCTACGGCCAAGGTTTGAGCAATTTGCAGCAAGTGCGACGTTTTCTTTGGCTACGCCTGGCACGCCTCTACCCCGTACATTTTTTATTCTTGATTGTGTTTTTGTTAATCGAGACAGTGAAGTATTTCGCTGCGCTAAAGTTTGGCATGAAGGCTGCTAACTCCAGCCCTTTTGTAGAAAATAACGCTGTGGCTTTTATTGAGCAATTGTTTCTTGTACAGGCGTTTGGCAGCACGCAGGATGAGCTAAGTTTTAATTTCCCCGCATGGACGATTAGCGTCGAGTTTTTCTCATACCTGTTATTTACGGCCACGATGCTTTGGGTGCGTAAGTTTAAGGCTGTGGTATTTGTTTTGTTAGCCCTGGCCGCAGGGTATCTACTAGTCACACAAGACAGGTTTGGTATCAGTTATGTCTTGCGTGGGATGACAGGATTTTATGTTGGTTGTTTGACTGCTATGGTGGTTAATAGCGCAAAGACGGTTAAGATGCTGCCCGCTTTTTGGGTGACTGGTTTTACTTCAGCAATATTATTTTATTTACAGTTCATTCCCGATCCTAGCTTTGATATTTTGATTTACCCGCTCTCGGCATTGTTAATCTGGGCGATAGCGCGCTCTGGCACTGGATTGGTTAAGCGAGTGTTTTGTCACAAAATATCGGTGTTTCTGGGCATGATCTCTTATTCTCTTTATATGGCTCATGCTGCCGTGATCTGGACAGCAAACGCAGTTGTGCGTCTTATGTATCCAGCGACCAGCACAATGATAGAAGGTAAAAACGTCACGCAGTTAGCGCTTGGCCCAGCATTACTAGCACTTGCCATCACCATGACATTGGTGATCCTAGTGAGTATGCTGACCTACTATGGTGTTGAGCAACCGTTGCGGGATCGATCCCGCAAAATGTTTCAGCTCAGATAATTATTGACCTGCTGGCACGGGTACGATGGTTGCGCCAACGTCTTGTACGAGCTTCTTAAAATCGGGCGATTCCATGATGATGTTGCCTGCGGCTGATCGCAGCCGATCGACGGCCTTCGACGGTAAGTGAAACGACGTGGGTTGCTCGTTTAAGTAATCACGCTCAGCCTCGTCTTTGACTTCTTTAAAAGACACATCGATGGTGTAGATTTCAGCGTCGGGTACTTTGAGCAGCTTGGCCACCTCGGGATCTTTATTGGCTTTCATCGCGGCGGAGTTCTGCAGTAATCGGCTGGTCTGCCAGCGTGCGGTGGTGTCTTTGAGTAACTCAACTGTTTCGTAAGAGTTGCGATCAATCGGTGTACCGGCGGCTTTTAGCAGCACAGTAAGGCTATCTGGCGGACGCTCGGATTGATCCCAATTGGTTTTGGGCTCTGATATCGAGTTCACTACAAAGATAATGATGCGTTTAACTCTGTCGAGCGGCGTGGGTACGCCCGTGTCATAGAGTGCCTCGAGCATTTCCATACCTTCGAGCACGCTACGCATACCGACGTTGTCAGATACGCCACCGTCCACCAAATGGATGTACGGTTTTTTAGCGCTATCGCCCAATGCCGTTTCTTGCACTGCAGTCTGTGCAGTGCGTGCACCAGGACGTGCGATTGTGCCATTAGCGATGAAGGCCTTCATCCATTCTGGTGGTTGCCAGCCGCAATGGCCGCCGTAGTTATTCAGGGTGACAGGTGAGAGTACGACGGGTACAGCCGAGGAAGCTGCCGCTGCTCGAGACAGCGGCATGGCATCGAGGTCAGAGCAGATGACATCAAACACACGTTGATTAAAGACGAAGCGAGCCCCTGAACTGATGTCGGTAGCAGATACTGCTATAAAAGGGCCACCCGCTTTGATTAGGTCTTTGTAGGTTGCGCCTTTAAACAGAATCTCGTCGTAGAGTTGTGCGGCGAGCTCTGATCGCCCCCAGCCCGCGGACCAGAGGCTTGGCCAGTAAACCGGATCAAACACCCGTGAGATGATCTCGCCCTGCACATTACGCTTGAGGAACTGTTGTTCGTATTGGCTAAACAGTTTGTCGCCATAGAGACCATAGGCAAGTGCGGTAAAACTACCACCCGATACGCCAGTGATGATGTCGACCTCATCAATCAAACGGATTTTTTTGCCCGACCGCGTGGCAAGCTCGGTTCTGCGCAGAAACTCGAGTACGCCATATGAGAAGGCGGCGGCACGCGTACCTCCGCCCGAGAAAGCCAGGACGACCAGATTCTCCTGATCCAGTGCTTTAGCATGGATATTCTCAAAGCGATAGCCGCTTTGAGGATCGACCTTGGTGATCGGGGGATTAATCGGCCGCGTTGCGCAACCTGCTAGTAGCACTAGCGTAAACCCTAGGAGCAATCCTCTTAACAAGTTACTAACCTTTTGTAAGTATCTGTTAGTGACGAGTGTACTGGCTTTAATGAGTCAATATCACGTTACAGAACGACGACCTTAGCTGACGTCGTGTGGCATGCCGTTTGCTTGGCAGCAAGCAGTGTCTGGCATATATTGAGGTCGCGGTTCAGAAAGACGTTGACCTCTGTGCCGAGTTTCAGCCAAACTAAGTGAGCGGTTCATTACCTTGGGGAAATGCATGCAATTGTTTAGACTGTTTGTCTCTGTTGTTTTGTTTGCGA
>Ga0164296_1000172_pt1 | contig 83407 bp, 76 predicted proteins | sample GEODES057metaG_FD_113533 | JGI IMG/M metagenome (GOLD analysis project Ga0164296, IMG submission 113533) | Dystrophic lake water microbial communities from Trout Bog Lake, Wisconsin, USA - GEODES057 metaG | ecosystem: Environmental > Aquatic > Freshwater > Lake | place: USA: Trout Bog Lake...
GCTTTTACCGGCGCTTTCTTCACCGTTTTGACCGCCGCCTTCGTGACCTTGACCGGCTTCTTGGCCGCGGCCTTTTTCACCACCTTGACGGGCGTTTTTTTAGCCGGCTTAGCCGCCGGCTTTTTGGCGCTCGTTTTGGCGGCCGGCTTTTTGGCTTTGGCGGTCGCTTTTTTGGCCGTTTGTGGCTTGCTGGCACTCACTTTCTTCTTCGCGGGAGTGGGTTTCTTTGCTTTTTTCTTCGCCATGGCGGCTCCAAGTTCAAACGATTCGGATGAGATTATACCCAAGGGCTGGGCGCGGGCTTAAAACCGCTCGCTGGCTGCCGGCACCGGCAGATGAACGTAGGCGGGGGGATTGAAGCCCGACATTCGATGTTCTACCACGACACTGGTGTAAATGCCACCACGGACGTTAAATTTACCCGTCAGTCTCATAAAGCGCGGCTCAATGGCGGTCGCTAAATGGTTTAAAATCTCATTGGTGACGGCCTCGTGAAAGGCGCCACGGTCGCGGAACGATCCCAAGTACAACTTCAACGCTTTCAGTTCGATGCAACTGTGGTTGGGGATGTATTCCAGAGTGAACTCGGCAAAGTCCGGTTGGCCGGTCTTGGGACACAAGCAGGTAAACTCCGGTGCGTGAATGCGAATGGTGTAATCGCGAGACGGATTGGGGTTGGGGAAGGTTTCGATTTGTAAGGGACGGTTGGACATAAATTTAAGTCTCGTCAGGCGTGTCAGCGAAGGTCGCGTACTCTACACTAGTACCGGGTCATTCGAAAGTCCACGGTCGATGACGACGGGGTGGTTCGGGAATCGAGTTTTAGAGAAAAATTGAGAAAGTTCATGCGTTTATCGAAATTAAAGCTATCTGGGTTTAAGTCGTTCGTCGATCCTACGACCGTGCTGTTGCCCTCGAATTTAACCGGCGTGGTCGGTCCGAACGGGTGCGGCAAGTCCAACATCATTGATGCCGTGCGTTGGGTCATGGGTGAAATTTCGGCCAAGCACTTGCGTGGCCAGGACATGACCGACGTCATATTTAATGGGTCCGGTGGACGTAAGCCCGTGGCCATGGCGTCGGTGGAATTGATATTTGATAACGCCGATGGGGCGTTGTCGGGCCCGTATGCCAGCTTCGCCGAGGTGTCGCTGAAACGTCAGGTGTCTCGCGATGGGCAATCGACGTACTTCATCAACAACAGCAAGTGCCGTCGTAAGGACATCACCCAATTGTTCTTGGGAACCGGGTTGGGTTCGCGCAGCTACGCGATCATCGAACAAGGCATGATCTCCAGGCTCATCGAGGCCAAGCCGGATGACCTGCGCGCCTTTTTAGAAGAAGCGGCCGGCATCAGCAAATACAAAGAGCGTCGCCGCGAGACTGAAAACCGCATCAGTCACACGCGTGAGAACTTGGACCGACTCAACGACATTCGTGAGGAATTGGATAAGCAAATTCGCCATCTGCAACGGCAGGCGGCGACCGCCAAACGCTATCAGGGTTTTAAGGACGAAGAGCGCCAATTTAAAGCCGAGTTGTTGGCGTTAAAGCTTCGCGATTTGGATCGCGAGAACCAAAACCGCGCCACCGTTGCCAAAGAGCGCGAGTTGGCCTTGGAAGCGTCCATCACCGCCTTGCGTGCGGCCGAGGCTCAATTGGAGCACGCGCGCTCGACGCACGCGGATCGCACTGAAGAATTGAGCGTGGTTCAAGCGAAGGCCTATGCGATTGCGGCGGAAGTGGCGCGCTTGGAGCAAACCATTGCGCACACCAAAGAAATGCGTTCGCGGCAGCGCGACGATCTGACGTTGGTTGAACAAAACCTCGAAGAAGCCCAAGCGTTGCTCACGCGCGATCAATCTGAACAGACCCGACATGAAGAACAACTGACGGAATTAGAGCCCTCGCTGCAAGAGGCTGAGGCCAAAGAGGCCGAGCAAGCGGCGGTGTTGAAAGACGTGGAAGCCAAGCTTCAAGACTTTCAAAGCCGCTTTGATGAGTTCACCCGCCAAGGCCACGACGCCGGTCAACGCGCGATGGTTGAGAAGGCGCGAATTGAGCAGTTGGAAACCAACCTCAGCCAGAGCTTAAAGACGCGCGATCGCACGTTGATTGAACGTGAGACCTTGCAGACGATGAATTCCAACGATTCGTTGAACGAACTGCAGACTCAAGAATCCAATGCCCTCGCGGCGCACACCGACGCCTCGCAGTCGTTGACGAAGGCCGTGACGGAACTCAATGCCGCTCGAGAATTAGAACGCCGGCTACAGGCCGAAGTCGATCAATTGCGTTTGCAACGCTCGAAGGTCAGTGGTCAGATTGTGTCGCTCGAAGCGATGCAGCAGGCGGCGTTGGGCAATCAAAAGGGGCACGCTTGGCTCAAACGCCAAGGGTTGGCCGATCAGCCCAGAGTGGCACAGCTCATATCGGTGAAAGGGCCTTGGCAAAAAGCCGTTGAAACGGTTTTGGGCGACACCTTAGAAGCGGTCAGCGTCGAGGGCATCAGTGCGCTTCGTGCTCAGTTGGCGGAGCTCACCGACGGCAGCGTGTGTCTGGTCAATCATTCGCCCGTCAGCACCGGCTCGGCCGGGCTGGCCAGTTTTGTGAGCGCACCGCAGGCCGTGCTGGCGCGCTTGCACGGGATTGAATGCGCCGATGACTTAGAGCACGCGCTCAGCCGACAAGCGCAATTGCAGCCCGGACAGTCGCTGATCACGCCCGAAGGCGTGTGGTTGTCGCGGGATTGGTTGCGTGTGAAGCACGACAAAGACGCGCACACCGGCGTATTGGCGCGCGAGCAACAATTAAAAGAATTGCAAGCGCACAGTGCCCAGTTGGAGCAACAGTGGCAAGACCTAGAGCAGCGTCATGGTCAAGCGCGTGAGGCGATTAAGGCGCAAGAACAGGCGCGTGACGAGGCTCAGGAAAACGCCAATCGATCGCATCGTGCGCACACTGAAATTAAGAGCCAGCACGCTGCGATCGCTCAACGCGTCACCCAAACCGAAACCCGCATGCGGGAATTGCAAGGGTTGGAAGTGGAACTCAATGAGGCCATCACCAAAACCGAAGCCGACATTCGCGCCTCCCGCGCGCTGTTGAGTACGGCAATGGCCGATATGGAGCGCTTGGAAGGTCAGCGCGATGACTTTGAACAAGAGCGTCTCACCCTAAGGCAACAACACCAAGAAGTGCGCGAGCGTTGGGATCAGTGTCGCCGAGCCGCACAGCAGGTGGCGGTGGCGGTGGGTTCCCATCGTGCCGCGCTCAAGGCGATCGAACAGTCGCTGACGCGCGTTCAGGCGCAATTGGCGCAACTGAGCGAGCGCCGCCAGGAATTGGCGAGCGAGCTGAACAACGGCGAAACGCCGCTGAAAGACATTGAAGCGTCGCTGGCGGTTGCCTTGGATCAGCGTTTGAGCATTGACAATGAACTCAAAGACGCCCGGTTCGCAACCGACGAGGCGGAGGCGTTGTGGCGCAGTAAAGACGCCGAACGATTGGCCTGTGAATCGGCGGTCGAAACGCAACGCGACGCGTCCGCGCAAGCGGCGTTGGCGGCGCAAGAAATTCGGGTGCGCCGCGAGAGCCTGATGGAGCAATTCACCGCGACCAATTTTGAGTTGGAGCAGGTGCTGTCGGGTCTGACGGACGATTGCTCGGTCGCGGCGTGGGAAGAAAAAGTCAATGACGTCACCGAGCGCATTGGCAAGTTGGGCCAAGTCAACTTGGCGGCCATCGATGAACTCACCGAACAAAGTGAACGCAAAGAATACATTGATAGGCAGTTCGCGGATCTGACGGAAGCGCTCAACACCTTAGAACAAGCGATTCGTAAGATTGATCGCGAGACGCGCGAGCGGTTCCAAACCACCTTTGATTTGGTGAACAAGGGTCTCGGTGAGAAATTCCCGCGACTGTTCAATGGCGGCAGCGCGTACCTGGAATTGATTGGCGAAGACCTCTTAGGCTCGGGTGTGGCCATCATGGCGCGCCCGCCCGGCAAACGAAATTCGACCATCAACCAATTGTCGGGCGGTGAGAAGGCCTTGACGGCGGTGGCGCTGGTGTTCTCCATCTTTGAGTTGAATCCGGCACCGTTTTGCTTGCTCGACGAGGTCGATGCGCCGTTGGATGAACACAACGTTGGACGATTCTGTGACATCGTCAAAGACATGTCCGAACGCGTTCAGTTTCTGTTCGTGACGCACAACAAAAACACCATGGAGTTGGCGAAACAACTGCTGGGCGTGACCATGCACGAACCGGGCGTGTCGCGCTTGGTGTCGGTGGACGTCGACGAGGCAATGCGATTGGCGGAGACGGCATAGTTCATGAACTCATTGCGGTTATTGTTGTTGGCGATTGCCATTCCACTGTTTGGTTTAATTTGGTGGTGGAGTGCGCGGCAACTGAAACGCTCGCAAGGCGACGCCGGAGAGGAGGCGATCACCGACGCGGAGTGGAACCACAATAAAGGCCAACTCGATGACGTGCCTCTGGCGCGTGACGACGAATTCGCGCCGGCGTCGGAGTCCCAGACGGGCGCGGCGCGCACGGCGATCCCCGCTTCGGAATTGGCGTCGTCGCTGGATCACGCCGGCGTTGATGCGCCTGGTGTGGATGAACTGGATGCCCACAAGCCTGCGCCCGCGCGCCACAGCGATCCCAAGCCCGAGTTGCCCATCGTGGAGGTGTCGGCGGATGCCGTGTCGCAATGGCAGCATCAGGACGGGCCGATCGAAATGCGCCACGCGCACGTGGACGAACTGCCGGCTTGGTTGATGTCCAATCCCGAGCCCTTGCCAATTTTAGCGGCCCCCATCAAACGCCCCGCGAGCGCGGCGTCCGACCAATCGACGCCCACCTCGGTTGCACACGGGGCCACCGCGGAGCGCGCGGCTGAACCCGCAACGGTCGTCGCGGCGGCGTCGCCTGCGGCCAACGCGCCGGACGCGGTGGCGGGCGATGTGCCGGAGCGCGTGATTGCCATCCGCGTGCCCTTTCAAGGTCGCACGGTGTCGGGATTGCGTTTAAAAATGTGGTTTGAACAAGAGGGGTTGCGCTTTGGGACCCATCAGTTGTTTCACAAGCTGGTGGCCGGACAATCCCAGTTCATGGTCGCCAGTTTGCGCAATCCAGGAATTTTTGAATTGAAAACGCTCGAGGCGCGCCAGTTTGAAGGGCTCACGTTTTTTGCGATTTTCCCAGGCTCGACCATCCTTTCGGCGCAATCGCGCTTTGATGAATTATTCGAGTGCGCCCGGCGCGTCGCCGAGCAACTCGGTGGGGTGTTGCAAACCGACGATGGCAGCGAGTTTACTGTGGCGATGATGATGGCGTTGCGAGCGGAATTAGCGGTCTATGACGCCAAGCGCTGAGTCGGGTGCCCAGGCTTCCGTCGCCGCGCGTTGGCGGGAGTTGGTGGATCAAATCGTGGAGTGGGAGCATCAATATTATATTTTAGATGCCCCCAGCGTGAGCGATGCCGAATACGACCGCGCCTTTCGTCAGCTGTGTGAGCTGGAGGCGGCGCATCCGGAATTGGTGGTGGCCACGTCGCCGACCCAACGCGTGGGCGGCGGGGTGGCGCAGGCCTTTGCCAGTCGCGAACACGGCGTGCCCTTGCTGAGCTTGGATAACGCGTTTACCGATGACGACGTCCTCGCCTTTGATCGGCGCATCAAAGAACGCCTGGAGCGTGAGCTCGGCGTCGTGGAATCGGAACTGGAGTACCACTGCGAACCCAAACTCGATGGGTTGGCGGTCAACTTGCATTATGAAAACGGGCAGTTGGTTTTTGGAGCCACGCGTGGCGACGGCGCGTCGGGTGAGGACATCACTCAAAACCTCAAAACCCTCAAACAAATCCCGCTGCAACTGCGCGGCTCTGCGATTCCCGCGGTGCTGGAAGTGCGGGGCGAAGTGTTTATGACCAAAGCGGGATTTAAGCGATTAAACGCCGAGCAGATCCAGGCCGATTTAAAGCCGTTTGTGAATCCGCGGAACGCGGCGGCGGGAAGTCTTCGGCAATTGGATTCCGCCGTCACCGCCAAAAGGCCATTGGAAATTTACTGTTACGGCATTGGTCAAGTGAGCGCCGACTTCGCCCCCGTCTCGCACGCGGATGCGTTGGCGCGATTAAAGGCCTTCGGGTTTCGCATTTATGCCCAGTGCCAAACGGTGCGCGGCGTAAAGGGTTTGCTGGGGTTTTACCGACACGTGTTGGCCACGCGCGAGGCCTTGCCGTTTGAAATCGACGGCGTGGTGTACAAAGTCAATCGATTGGATTATCAACGCGCGCTTGGCTTCGTGGCGCGCGCGCCGCGTTTTGCGATGGCGCATAAATTTCCCGCTCAAGAAGAACTGACGACGGTGGAAGCCATCGATTGGCAAGTGGGCAGAACCGGCGCGCTCACGCCCGTTGCGCGGTTAAAACCAGTGTTTGTGGGTGGGGTCACGGTGACCAACGTCACGTTGCACAACTGGGACGAGTTGACGCGCAAAGACGTGCGCGTGCACGACACGGTGGTGGTGCGCCGCGCGGGCGACGTGATCCCTGAAATCGTTAAAGTCGTGCCGGAACGACGCCCCCCCACGGCCGTTCAGCCCACCTTGCCCACACACTGCCCGGTGTGTGCCGCACCCATTGGCCGAGAGGCGGGGGAAGCGGTGGCGCGTTGCAGCGGGGGCTTTCAGTGCCCGGCGCAACGCAAAGAAGGCTTGCGGCATTTTGCGTCGCGTTTGGCCATGGACATCGAAGGATTGGGCGACAAAATCATTGATCAACTGGTCGACCAGGGCTTGGCCCAAAACCCAGCGGATTTGTACCGTTTGAGCGTCGAGCAGTTGGCCGGCTTAGAGCGGCTGGGACTAAAAAGCGCCACCAACCTCATCAACGCGATCAACGCCTCGCGGCAGCGCCCCTTGGCGCGCGTCATTTACGCCTTAGGCATCTTGCAGGTGGGCGAGGCCACGGCGCGGTCTTTGGCTCAGCATTTTGGATCCCTCGAGGCCTTAGAGGCGGCGAGCTTGGAGTCGCTGCAACAGGTCAGCGACGTGGGGCCGTCGGTCGCGCAGTCGGTGCGGGCGTTCTTTGATGATCCGAACGCTCAGGTCGTGCTCAAAGCGCTGATGGCGGCGATCGACGTGGAGGCCCCGGCAAGTCCGGTGACCAACGCCGCGTTGAGTGGGCAGACGTGGGTCATCACCGGCTCGTTGCCGGGGTGGTCGCGGGTGGAAGCGGAAGCGGTGTTGCGCGCGCACGGCGCGACCGTCAGCGGCAGTGTGAGCAAAAAGACCACGGCCTTGCTGTGTGGAGCGGACGCGGGTTCGAAGTTGAGCAAAGCGGAGGCCTTAGGCGTTCCGGTGGTCTCGGAGGCGCAATTGCGCGCCCAGTTGGGGCTGTAGCGGCAAACCCGCCACGGCCGTATCTGGCGTCGGGGGCGATTCTCAAGTGGCGTATGCGCCAAAAAAAACGCCCCGTACGGGGCGTTTTTCGTTCACCGCCTCAACGGGCGATTAGGGTTTGGCGTCCGCTGGCGTTGCCGCTGGAGCGCTTGGCGTCACCGCGGTGGCGGGCGTCGCGGGAGTGGCATTGGATTTGGGCGCTTTGCTGTCGGCGCCGTCTTTGCCAGCAGCCGGGGCGGCCACTTCGTCAATTTTGGCGGACTTACGCAACGACTGCACATAATCTTTAATCATGTTTTGTTGCAACATCGGCGCTAACCGATCCTTCACTTGCTCAAACGGCGGCGGGGTGACTGGGCGGGTGTCGTCGAGCTTAATGACGTGATAACCGAATTGGGTTTTCACCGGCTCGTGCGTGTATTGACCTTTTTGCAGCTGGCTGACCGCAGCCGAGAAACCCGGAACCATTTTGTCGAGGGTGAAATAGCCCAAATCGCCGCCGTGGCTCGCCGAGCCTGGGTCGATGGACTGTTTGGCCAAATCGGCAAAATTGGCTTTTTTGTCGAGCTTGGCAATGATGTCTTTGGCGGTTGCTTCGTCTTTGACCAAAATGTGGCTGGCGCGGAATTCGGTTTTGGGAAGCTTGGCGATCTGACGATCGTATTCGCCCTTCAGATCTTCGTCCGTGACGGGTTTGCTCTTCAAGTATTTTTCAAAGACCGCGTTGGCAACAATATTGTCGCGATCCAATTCCAAGCGCGCGGCGGTTTCGGGGTTAAAGGAAATGCCTTGTTTGTCGCCTTCTTGCGCCGTCACAATCAAAGACTCCAAATCTTCCAAGGCTTGATGCCGTTCTTCGGCGGTCAAATCCTCGCTTTTCTTATTGGTGGTCACTTTCACCCACAAGTCGAACGCGTCGCCGGAGATGGTTTTGCCGTTGATGGTCGCCACCGGGGGCTTGGGCGCTTGATCGCTGCTGCTGTTGCGATGGCAAGCGCCTAGGGCAACTAAGCCGCTGATCGCGATGACTGGAATCCAGATTTTTGTGTTCATAACTACCTCAAAATTAAATCCACAACTCAACTTCGTTCAATATCGGTTGACTCATTCACTCGCTTCAATGGCCAATGCGTGAATCTCGGTTTGCATCAAATCGCCCAGCGCCTCGTACACCAATCGATGTCGTTCAATGAGTCGCTTGCCTCGAAAACAGTCGGCGGTTATTTTAACCGTAAAATGCCCCGCTCCCTGGTGACCGGTGTGTCCGACGTGCTTATGACTGTCGTCAATGACCTCAAGTTCCGTCGGAGCCAAGGTTTGGGTTAAACGGTCACGTATCGCGGCCACTCGGGAGCGGGTCATGGTACCACCTGTCTAAAGGGTCTAACCGAGGTTTTTTGAAAAACGTGCAACAGCACGTAGGGGTCTAGAGACCACCAGGCGCGGGCACTCTCCAGGCTGTCAAATTCGGCGATGATTACGCTGCCCACGACCTCGCCGGCGCTCGGATCGTTGCTGTCCACGGCGGGGATGGGCCCGCCCACGACGACGCGCCCAGCCTCCACCAGTTGTTGAACGCGTGCCAAATGGGCCGGTCGGGCTTGGGCGCGTCGTTCGGTGGCGTTGGGGGCGTCGGTGCCTTCGAGGATGTAGAGCATAGCGGTGTCCTGTGAACGGGGCGACGGGCGTCGCGCGATGGCGCCTTAGGGCGAGTGCTCGGGTGTGGAGGACGGTTGAGGGGGCAGCGTCTCTTCCAGCACCACGCCCCCTTTGGCCAAAATCACGATGACCGCGGTCATCGCCACGACGCTTAAGATCTTCAGCGTCAATAACCATTTCGCAAAACCCAGTGACCCATACAGCATCACGTGTCCGGCGTTGAGCGCGCTGAGCGCCATAAACACGGCGATCAACCAGCGATTGGCGCTCTCGCATCGGTATTCGTGAACGATCATCTGCGCGGCCAACATGCGCGAGAGAATGCTTTGACGGCCATCAAAACTAAAGTACCAAAAACTCAATCCCAAACCGGCGTACACCACGCTGGGCTTGTAGAGTAAAAAGCGTTCATCGTGCAGCCACAAGGTTAAGGTCCCCATCACCAAGACGATGCCAGAACCCACAATCAGCAGGGGATGCACTTTGCCATCGCGCCAATATTGCACGAGCACTTGAACGAGCGTGGTGACGAGCAACACCGCCGTGGCCACATACAGCCCCGCAAAATGATCGGCAATGAAAAACGCCACAATGGGCAAAAAATCGAGCACCGTTTTCATGGCGGGTATTTTAATGGCTTAATCGTTACAATAGGGGCTTAACGACATGGAATTCAGGCCTTGACGGACGTTTACACACTGCACCCCGACAATCCCGAGTCGCGCTGGCTCAAACGCGCGGCCGACGCACTGCGTTCGGGTGGGGTCATTGTGTACCCCACCGACTCCTGTTACGCCTTGGGCGCGGGCATCGAGCACAAAGCGGCGATGGATCGAATCGCTAAAATTCGGGACGTGGACAAACACCATCATTTCACGCTGGTGTGTCGCGATTTGTCTGAAATTGCCCGTTTTGCCAAAGTCGGCAATGCCCAATACCGGCTGTTGAAATCCGCCACCCCCGGACCCTACACCTTCATTTTAGAGGCCACTCGGGAAGTGCCGCGGCGTTTGGCGCATCACAAACGGCGCACCATAGGCGTGCGCGTGCCGGATCACCCAGCGGTCGATGGGCTGTTGCGAGAATTGGATGCGCCGCTGATGAGTTCGACGCTGATCATGCCCTCCAATCCGTATCCGTTGAACGATCCCGACGAGATCGTCGAGCGCTTAAATTCGCACGTCGATGTGATTTTATTGGGCGGCTACTGCGGGGTGGAGCCGACCACGGTGATCGATTTGGCGCACGCCACGCCCTTGGTGGTGCGTGAAGGCAAGGGCGATTTGGCGGTGTTGGGAACGCGCTAGGATCGCTCTAAAAGCGCCACGGCGATCGCCGGGTGTGCTCGGCAAGCGGCGCCCCCGGAACCCACCGCCGAAGGCCGCCCTCGAAGGGGTGCAGCGGCGCGCGCGCAGCGGCTGGAGATTCGGCCTGCGCCCTGGGCGCGAGATTCAAAATAATTAAGTAAATCAAAGTCTCAGAGCCTTCAGATTGCCCCAATCGAATCGGCGTAGCGGGTTAAAAAGCTTTATAATTGACGGCTCTGGCGTCACTCGGTCCTGACGCCCACCCGCAAAGGTCGTGAACGGACTGTGGAAAGGGAACGCGCGTACGATGGCGATGGCAGACTCAATGGTGACGATTTCCGTGATGGCTTTGCCCTTGCTGTTGGCCATCACGCTGCACGAAGTGGCGCATGGCCGCGTGGCCTACTGGTTTGGTGATCCCACCGCGAAAAGCCTCAACCGACTGTCGCTCAACCCACTGCGTCACGTGGATTTGATTGGAACCATTGTGGTGCCCGCGGCCTTGCTGTTGTTGGGCATGCCGATCTTATTTGGCTGGGCAAAACCCGTGCCGGTCGACATGCGCTATTTTCAAAAGCCGCGCCGCGATATGGCGGTGGTGGCGGCCGCGGGGCCGTTGTCGAATGTGCTGATGGCCCTGGCGTGGAGCGCTGTGGGGTCCGCGGCTCAAATGGGCGTCGTGGGTTCGGGCATTGCGATGGATTGGGTTTTGGAAATGGCGCGCGTGGGGATCTTGATCAACGTGTCCTTGGCCATTTTTAATTTGTTGCCAGTTCCTCCCTTGGATGGGGGACGCGTGGTGGTCGGCGTGTTGCCGGCGCGGATGGCCTATCGCTACGCGCGGTTGGAGCCTTATGGCATGTGGATTGTGCTGGGGTTGCTGTATTTGACGCCGTTGACGCAATGGATTGGAATGCTGGTGTCGCAATTTTTGCGCTAAGCGAAGGGGATTAGGTTGAATCATTCAGATCGCAGGGTTTTATCGGGCATGCGCCCGACCGGCCAACTGCACTTGGGCAATTATCACGGTGCGCTCGCCAACTGGGTCAAATTGCAATACCAGTATGAGTGCTACTTTTTTGTGGCCGATTGGCACGCCTTAACCACCGGTTATGAGAACCCCGTCAACCTTCATGAGTTCGTCACGTCGATGGTGATCGATTGGTTGGGTGCGGGTTTGGATCCGCAGGCGGCGACGTTGTTTGTGCAGTCCCAAGTGCCTGAGCACGCCGAACTGCATTTGCTGTTGTCGATGATCACCCCACTGGGATGGCTCGAGCGGGTGCCGACGTACAAAGATCAACAAGAACAGCTCAAAGAGAAGGATCTGGCCACCTATGGCTTTTTGGGGTATCCGTTGTTGCAAAGCGCGGATATTTTGCTCTATCGACCGGCCTTCGTGCCCGTCGGGGAAGATCAAGTGGCGCACGTGGAAATCACCCGGGAAGTTGCCAGACGATTCAATCACCTCTATGGTCGAGAAGCCGATTTTGCCGAGAAGGCGGAGAAGGCGCTGAAGCGCTTAGGGGCGATTGCCGCCAATCAATATTTGGAACTGCGCAAGGCGTATCAGCAAAGCGGTGACGCCGAAGCGTTGGCGCAAGCCGGCGCCTTGATCAGCGACAACCCCTTGTTGACCATTAAAGATCAGGAACGGTTGCGCGGCTATCTGGAAGGCACCGGGCGGATGATCCTGCCGGAGCCGGAGGCCTTACTGACCGCGACGCCGAAGGTGCCGGGATTGGATGGCCGCAAAATGAGCAAGTCGTATAACAACACGATCGGTCTGCGCGAAGATCCCGATGAGGTGGCTAAAAAATTGCGCGCCATGATCACCGACCCCAAACGCGCCCGGCGAACCGATGTGGGCGAGCCCAACGATTGCCCGGTCTTTGATTTGCATCGCATCTACTCGGATCAAGCCACCCAGACCTGGGCTCAAGAGGGCTGCCGTTCCGCCGGGATCGGCTGTTTGGATTGTAAAAAGCGCCTCATCGATGTGGTGGTGACGGAAACCACCCAGATTCGGGAGCGCGCGCAGGCCTATCAAGAACAACCGCAACTGGTGACGCAAATTCTGGAAGAAGGTTGTGAGCGGGCTCGCGTTCAAGCGCGCGAGACCATGCAAGAAGTTCGCGAGGCGATGGGGCTGGAGTATCCATGAGCGAGTTAAACCAAGACGTGCCCACGCAAACAGAAATGCCCTTTGCCATCGTCGATGGCGAACCCTTGAGTGAGCCGCCGCGGGATTTGTACATTCCGCCGCAGGCGCTCAAGGTCTTTTTGGAGGCCTTTGAAGGGCCGTTGGATTTGTTGCTGTACCTCATTCGCCGCCAGAATTTGGACATTCTGAATATTCCAATCAGCGAAATCACGCGTCAGTATTTGGAATACATCGATTTGATGCAGGAATTGGAGCTCGAATTGGTGGGCGAGTATTTATTGATGGCCGCGATGTTGGCGGAAATCAAATCGCGCATGTTGTTGCCGCGCCCACCGTCCGAGGGCGGCGAGATCGAAGAAGATCCGCGCGCGGAGTTGGTGCGTCGCTTACAACAATACGAGCGTTTCAAAAAAGCCGCGGAAGATTTGGATCACCTGCCGCGCCTCGAGCGCGATGTCTTTGTGGCGGAAGCGGAGCTGACGGAACGAAAAGTATTGAAGCAGTTGCCCGACGTGACGCTCAAAGAAATGCTGTTGGCGTTCAAAGACGTGATTCAACGCGCGGCGATGTTTGCCCATCACCAAGTGCAACGCGAGCGCTTGAGCGTGCGAGCACGGATGACGCACATTTTAGAGCGTGTGCAAACCGATGAGTTTGTGGATTTCATGCAGCTGTTTAAGCCCGCGGAAGGTCGAATGGGCGTGACCGTGACGTTTGTGGCCATCCTCGAGTTGTTGCGTGAAGGGTTGATTGAAATCGTCCAAAACGAAATTTTCGCGCCGTTGCACGTGCGTCGCACCAGCGTGGTCGAGCCGATGGCGGTGGCGCGTTTGGCCGATCAGAACGCGCAGCCGCAGGCGTCGAGTGACGAGGAGAGCGCAGCGCTGTCGGTGCGGGCAAGCAGCCCGTCCGCGGACACCGCTGCCGCCGACGTAGCCAGTTCAGAAGGGGATCAGTGATGAACAACACTAAGATTAAGAACGTATTGGAGGCTGCTTTGTTGGCCGCGGGACGACCATTGACCGTGGAACAGCTGCAGGAGTTGTTTGATGAGCACGATCGTCCCGAATTGGCCACGGTCATGGACCTGCTGACGGAGTTGGGCAACGGCTATCAAAAACGCGGCATCGAATTGAAGCTCGTGGCCACCGGCTATCGGATTCAAATTCGCGACAACGTCGTGAATGAAGTGTCGCGACTGTGGCAAGAGCGCCCGATTAAATATTCGCGCGCCTTTTTGGAGACCCTGGCCTTGATTGCCTATCGGCAACCGATCACGCGTGGCGAAATTGAAGACATTCGAGGCGTGCAAGTCAATCCCAATATTGTGCGCACGCTGCAGGAACGCAACTGGGTCAAAATCATCGGTCATCGCGAAGTGCCGGGTCGGCCGGAGTTGCTGGCCACGACTAAAGAATTTTTGGATTATTTTAATTTGCGATCCCTCGATGAGCTGCCGACGTTGGCGGAACTCAAAGATTTTGAGTCGCTGGGCGTGCAATTGGAGTCGCCGTTATTCGACTCGGCGGCGCGCGCCGAATTCAACGAACTCAGTGGCAGCGATGCCTTGGGCGAATTGCCTTTGGGCGAGTCGGCTGCGCCCACCGAGCACAGCGCGGAGCCGGGCGCCGAGGCGCCCGCCGAGCACGGCGCGATGCCAAGCGTGGATGCGCCCGCCGATCTGAACGCGGAGGTCTCTACGCCCGAGACGGCGCTCCATTGAGTGAGCGCGTTCAAAAAGTCTTAGCCGCCGCCGGCGTGTGTTCGCGCCGGGACGCGGAGGCGTGGATCGTCGCCAACCGAGTGATGATCAATTCCAAGCTCGCCAAGCTTGGCGACCGAGTCGGTGAGACCGACACCATCAAAATCGACGGCCGTCGGCTGCGACTGGAACGTCAGGCGCCAGAGGATTTGCTGTGCGTGTATCACCGCGATCCCGGTGAACCGCTGCGCCGTCAGCCCGACACGCCGGCCGATCAAAAAACCGTCATGGAACGTCTGCCGGAGGTGCGCGGCCGGCGTTGGTTGGCGTTGGCGCCGCTGTCGCCTTTGGACGGCGGGCTTGAAGTGTTCTCAACCGATGGGCGCTTGCGCGACGCGATCAGTAAGCAAGCGGCCAGCATTCGCACCCGTTACGCGATTCGCGTGAGCGGCGACTGGCAAGCGATCACGGCCGAGAGCGTTCAAAGCGTTATTCCCACCGCCAGCTTTCCCTTGCACGCGTTGACGTTGATCGACGGAGCGGGGCGCAACCGGTGGCTGGAATGCGAAGTCGAAGGGGTTCAGGTCAGAACCTTGCGCGATTGGTTGATGAGCTTAGGGTTCGAGGTGTCGCGCGTGTTGCGCGTGCAGTGGGGGCCGTTGGTGTTGGAACGCTCCCTGTCCCGACATCGGAGTTTGGAAATCAAAGGACAAGATCGCGCGCGCTTTTATCAAGCCATGGGCGTGCCCATGCACGCGCCGGTGGCGCGGGACAAACCTTTTAAAACCCGTAAAGGCCAATCCTCAAAATCCGTGGGGCGGGGCGCGCCGTCCGGGCGTGGCACACCCGAGGCCTACGGCAAGCGCAGCGCGCCATCGCGGTCAGGCGACAGCACGCGGCGGCGTGGAAAAGGTCGAAGCGCGTATTAAACCAAAGGCCACGAGCCAAAGCCGCGACCTCGCGAGCCTTCGGTGCGGGCTACGCCGATAGGCTGATGCGGGTGCCGTGAACGGCGCAATCGGCCGCTAAATAAGGCAGGTACTGCACCGCAATGGCCTCGGGGTTGGGCAACGTTGTGGGGTCCTCTCCGGGAAACGCCAAGGCGCGCATGTCGGTGCGCGTGGCCCCTGGATTGATGACGTTGACCAGAATTTTATTGGGATCCACTTCGTCCGCCAGCACTTGCGCCAATCCCTCCACCGCGAACTTGGATACCGCGTATCCGCCCCAGTAGGCGCGGCCTTTAACGCCAACCCCACTGGAGGTGAAAATCACCGAGGCTTTGGCGCTTTTTTCCAACAACGGCAGCAGGGTGTGGGTCAGCGCGAACTCCGCAGTGACGTTGACGTGCAGCACTTTGGCGAACATCGCCACGTCGGAGTGACGAATCGGCGAGCGCTCGCCCAACAGCGCCGCGTTGTGCACCAACCCGTCCAAACGGCCGAAGGTGTTATCCAGGGCGTTGAAGAGGGCGTGATAATCCGGTTCGAGCGCGTTTTCAAGGTCGAACGGCACAATCGCTGGGGTGGGATAACCGAGCGCAACGATGTGGTCGTAGACCTGTTCCAGTGCTTTTTGTCGCCGTCCCAGCAACACCACCGTGCCGCCGTGTTCGGCGATTTGAATGGCCAGTGCGCGCCCAATGCCTTTGGTGACGCCGGTGACTAAAATGACGCGGTCGGTGAGAGTGGTGCGGGCTTGGTTCATAGGGGTGACGTCGATTCGTGGGTCTAAAGGGAAGTGATTTTACGGGCTCGGAGCAGATAATTGATGGCGACCGAAGGGGAAAAGCCCATCCGGGTTTGAAAGGGTTTGGGGGCGAGGCCTTGAATCGCCACAACCTCAAAGCCCGCGGCCTCCAACGCCCGGCCAAGCTCCGAGGGTTTTATAAAACGGTGGTAGTCGTGGGTGCCGATGGGCAAACGCTTCAACACATACTCGGCGCCTAAAACGGCCACTAGGTAGGCCATCGGCGTGCGGTTTAAGGTCGATAAGGTCAGACCACCGCCGATGGGCAGGAGGGCGTTGAAGGGTTTGAGCAAGGCGAACGGATCGGGCACGTGCTCGAGCATTTCCAGACACAGCAATTCATCAAAACACGCGCCCGATCGCGCGATCGATTCGACCGACTGCCGTCGATAATCGATCGCCAACCCGCTCGAGAGCGCGTGCAATTGGGCGGTTTCAATGAGCGCCGACGACAAATCGATGCCGGTGACGACGGCGCCCGAGCGCGTCATGGCCTCCGCCATCAAGCCGCCCCCACAGCCCACATCCAAGACCCGCCGCGCCGACAAGGGCGAGAAGCGCCTCACAAACTCCAGTCGCAAGGGGTTTAATTCGTGCAAGGGACGAAACGGTCCTAAGGGATCCCAAAAGCGTGCAGCCATCGCATCAAATTTCGCGATTTCACCCAGGTCTTGAGTGGCGTCGTTCGGTGCGGGCGCGTGCGGTGAGCGTGTCATGAGTGGATCGCGGTGCCTGTTGAAAGCCTTAAAAGCGTGTCTGTCTTCGTGCAAAACCACCGTCGCCGGGGCGTCGCAGCAGGGGGTCATTCGCACCCCACGCCGGCGGCGATGCGAGCCGGTGTGCGGGGTCCGGAGGGCGCGCCCTGTGCGGGGCAAAGTATAGCGTAAATCGGCCCTGGCCTGCGGCGATTGTCAGGGCTTCAAGCCCTTGAAAATCAACCTAAACCAGGGCGTTTCTGGTATCCTTAGAGTCCGGTTTAGACACAGCAAAGTAGAGCTTGGAATGAGCGAAAATCTCCGCGAAACCAGCGTGATCAATTTAGAAGATGAGATGCGTCGATCGTATCTCGATTACGCCATGAGCGTGATCGTCGGGCGGGCCTTGCCCGACGTGCGGGACGGATTAAAACCCGTGCATCGGCGCGTGCTGTACGCGATGCACGAACTGTCCAACGATTACAACAAGCCGTATAAAAAATCAGCGCGCGTGGTCGGTGACGTCATCGGTAAATACCATCCGCACGGCGACAGCGCGGTCTACGACGCCATGGTTCGCATGGCGCAGCCGTTTTCCATGCGGTATATGTTGGTCGATGGGCAAGGCAACTTCGGCAGCGTCGATGGCGATTTGCCGGCCGCCATGCGCTACACCGAAGTGCGCATGTCCAAACTCGCGCACGAGTTGTTGGCGGACATTGAGAAAGAGACGGTCGACTTCGTCCCCAACTACGACGAATCCGAGAGCGAGCCTGCCGTGTTGCCGGCGCGCGTGCCGAATTTGCTCATCAACGGTTCCTCCGGAATCGCCGTGGGCATGGCCACCAATATTCCGCCGCACAATTTGGGCGAAGTGGTCAACGCGTGTTTGGCGGTCATTGATGATCCGGAGATCAGTTTGGCCGCGCTCATGCAAATTGTGCCGGGTCCGGATTTTCCAACCGCGGGCATCATCCACGGGGTCTCGGAAATTGCCCTGGCCTACAAATCGGGTAAGGGGCGGATTCACGTCCGAGCCCGCAGCCATTTCGAAGAGATGGATAAAGGCCGAACTCGCATTGTGATCACCGAGCTGCCGTATCAGGTGAACAAAGCTCGGCTGTTGGAACGAATCGCGGAGTTGGTGCGCGAGAAAGTCATCGAGGGCATTGCCTCGGATGGCTTGCGCGACGAGTCGGATAAAGACGGCTTACGCGTGGTGATTGAGTTAAAGCGCGGTGAAGTCGCCGACGTGGTGCTCAACAACCTCTACAAGCACACGCCCTTGGATACGGTGTTCGGCATCAATATGGTGGGTCTGGTTGACGGCCAACCGCGCCTCTTGGGCTTAAAGGAATTGCTCGAGGCGTTCTTGCGCCATCGCCGTGAGGTGGTCACGCGTCGCACGGTGTACGAGCTTCGCAAGGCGCGCGAGCGCGGTCACGTGTTGGAAGGCCAGGCGGTGGCGTTGGCGAACCTCGACGAGGTCATTGCGCTGATCAAAGCCTCGCCTTCACCCGCCGAAGCGAAAATCGCGTTGTGCGCTAGGGATTGGGACGGCGGTGCGGTCCCGGCCATGTTGGCGCGCGCGGATGGGGTGCGGGTGGCGCCCGATGGCTTGGTGGTGGGTTTGGGCTTAGGCCCGAATGGCTATCGCTTAAGCGAAGCGCAGGCGCAGGCGATTTTGGAATTGCGTTTAAACCGCTTGACGGGTTTGGAGCGCGACAAAATCGTCAACGAATATCAAGAAATTTTAAGCGTCATTCGGGATCTGACCGACATTCTGGCGCGACCCGAGCGATTGTTGGGCGTGATTCGATCCGAACTCGTGGCCATTCGCGATGAGTTCCAAGACGCGCGCCGCTCGGAGATTAATTTTGATCACTCCGATTTGACCTTGGAAGATTTGATCGAAGATCAACCGGTGGTGGTCACGTTAACCTCGGACGGTTACGCGAAGAGTCAGCCGATTGGCGAGTATCGACGACAAAATCGCGGCGGTCGCGGCAAAGCGGCGACGGATATGAAAGCCGAGGACTTGATTGACCGAGTGTTTGTGGCGCAAACCCACGACACCTTGTTGTGTTTCTCAAATCACGGTCGCGTGTATTGGCTCAAAGTGTATAAGTTGCCGCTCGCGGGACGCGGCGGTCGCGGCAAACCGATTGTGAACTTGTTGCCGCTGGCGGAAGGCGAGCGCATCAGCGCGATGTTGCCGATTCGCGAATACCCCGACGATCAGTACGTCTTTATGGCGACGCGTCAGGGCACCGTCAAGAAAGTGCCTCTGGAGGCGTTCTCTCGGCCGCGCGCGAGCGGCATCATTGCGGTCGGTTTGGATGAGGGCGATCAGTTGGCGGGCGTCGAACTGACGAACGGCAGTCACGAGGTGATGTTGCTGACCACGCAAGGCAAGTCGATTCGTTTCCACGAATCCGACGTGCGCGCGATGGGTCGCGAGGCCACGGGCGTTCGCGGCATCACGGTCAGCGACGGCCATGAGGTGAACGCGCTCATCGTTCTCAAAGAAGGGTTGATTTTAACGGTTTCGGAAAACGGCTTCGGCAAGTTGACGGATCCGACGGAATGGTCCACGCAAGGACGCGGCGGTCAAGGCGTGATCGCCTTGCAACTGTCGGAGCGTAACGGCCGCATGGTGGGCGCGCTGCAAGTTCATCCCGACGATGACTTGTTGCTCATCAGCCAAAACGGCACCTTGGTTCGAACCGCTGCCAATCAGGTGTCGATTGTTGGGCGCAACACGCAAGGCGTGCGCCTGATGCGCTTAGACGACGGTGATAAGCTCGTCTCCTTGGCGCGCATCGATGCGGCCATGGCGGTGCTCGAAGACGAGGACGGCGCGTTGGAGGAATCGGTGCCCGTCGATGGGGCGACTGAGGCCGATGCGACTCCCACGACCCCAACGCCTGAGGGCTAGGCATGGCCAATCCGTCTGCCAAGCCCAAGACTGCGGTGAAGAAAGCCGCGACGGATTTGGTGGCGCTGCGCGCACGCATTGATGAGATCGATCGATCGCTGGTGAGTTTGATCAGCGAGCGTGCGCGCATTGCGCAGCGGGTTGGGCACAGCAAACTCAAAGCTGGCCAGGAGAGTTTTTATCGCCCGGATCGCGAAGTGTCGGTGTTGCGCGCGATCACCGAATCCAATCCTGGGCCGTTGTCGAATGAGGTGTTGATCACGCTATTTCGAGAAATCATGTCGGCTTGTTTGGCGCAGCAGGACCCCCTCAAAGTGGCCTTTTTGGGTCCGGAAGGCACCTTCACGCAGCAAGCGGTGTTTAAGCAATTTGGTCATTCCATTCAAGCGTTGCCCTTGGCGTCCATCGATCAGGTGTTTAAAGAGGTGGAAGCGAAGGTGTGTGAGTTCGGGGTGGTGCCAATTGAAAACTCGACCGAGGGCACCGTCAGCCACACCGCGGATATGTTTTTAACCTCGCCGCTGAAGATCTGCGGTGAAGTGGAGCTGAGAATTCATCAGCATCTGATGGGCAAATTAGGCGATTGGCGGCGCGCGAAGCGCATCTGTTCGCACGCGCAATCCTTGGCCCAGTGTCGTGGTTGGTTGGATGAACACTTGCCCAAAGTGGAGCGCGTTGCGGTGGCCTCCAATGCGGAAGCGGCCCGCCGCGCGCGTGACGAAGAGGGCACCTTAGCGATTGCGGGCGAAGCCGCCGCGGCGCTGTATCAACTCAACGTGCTGGTGCCGGAAATTGAAGATCGCGCTGACAACAGCACGCGCTTTTTAATATTAGGCCGCAGCGTGATGCCGCCGACGGGCAAAGACCGCACCACGGTGTTGCTCTCCGCCGCCGACACGCAAGGGGCGGGCAGTTTATTGAAGTTATTAGAACCCTTCGCGCGCGCGGGGATCACGTTGACGCGTTTGGAGTCTAGGCCCTCGCGTCGCAAAAAATGGGATTACGTCTTTTTGGCCGACTTTGCCGGCCACGTCGATGATCCCCCGGTTAAAAAGGCGCTGGCGGAGGTTCACAAAGTCGCCAGTTTGCTCAAGGTGCTTGGATCCTATCCGCAGGCAGTGCAATAAATGAACGAATGTTTTCGGGTCGAGCCGGGTGGCGCGCTGGCGGGCGAGTTGCAGATTCCGGGTGACAAATCGGTGTCGCACCGCTCGGTCCTCTTAGGCGGCATCGCCGAGGGCGTCACGGAAGTCAACGGATTTTTAGAAAGTGAAGATTGTTTGGCGAGCTTAAACGCGATGCGGGCGATGGGGGTCACCATTGAACGCCCCAGCGCGGCGCGCGTGATTGTGCACGGCGTGGGGCTGCATGGACTCAAAGCGCCCGCCGGGGACTTGGATATGGGCAACGCCGGCACCGCGATGCGCTTGTCGATGGGGTTGTTGGCGGGGCAATCCTTTGCAACGCAGTTGGTGGGCGATGCGAGTTTAAGCAAGCGCCCTATGGAGCGAGCCGCGGCGCCGTTGCGTTTGATGGGCGCGGTCATTGACACCACCCACGGTAAACCACCGGTGCGCATCCACGGCGCCGGTCCATTGACGGCCATCGACTACGATTTATCGGTGCCCAGCGCGCAAGTCAAGTCGGCGATTTTATTGGCCGGCCTTTATGCCCGTGGGGTCACGACGGTTCGCGAGCACGCGATCACGCGCGATCACACCGAGCGCATGTTAAGAGCGTTCGGGGTCGAGGTGCACAGCACCATGGGCGTTCAAGCCTCGCTCACCGGACCGTCCACCTTGCGCGCGTGTTCGATCGACGTGCCGGGCGATATTTCGTCGTCGGCGTTTTTTCTGGTGGGAGCCGTGTTGGCCGCCGCCCCACGCGTGGTTATTAAAAATGTGGGCATTAACCCGACCCGCATTGGGGTGATTGAGATTTTAAAATTGATGGGCGCGCGCATAGAACTGACCAACACTCGAGTGCTCGGCGACGAACCTGTGGCCGATCTGGTGGTGGAGAAAAGTCCATTAAAAGGCATCGACGTGCCGGTGGAGTGGGTTCCGTTGGCCATCGATGAGTTTCCGGCGATTTTTGTCGCCGCGGCGTGCGCCTCGGGCACGACGCGCGTCACTCAAGCCGCGGAACTCAAAGTCAAAGAGAGCGATCGCATTGGCGTCATGGCCGCTGGGCTTCAGGCCTTGGGGATTCCCTGTGAGGTGTTGGCGGATGGGATGGTCATTCACGGCAGCGACGACCCACATCCCTTTAAAGGCGGATGGGTGGATTCCCACGGCGACCACCGCATTGCGATGGCCTTTGCCATGGCCAGCCTTCGATCCAGCGGCGTCATTGAGATTGCCGACACGGCCAACGTGGCGACCTCATTCCCGAGTTTTGAGGTCAGCGCCCGTACCCTTGGTTTGCGCATTGAGGGGGTTCGGCGTTGAGGGGAGTCCCGGTCATCACCATCGACGGGCCCTCGGGTTCGGGCAAGGGCACCATTGCCCGTCGCTTGGCTGGCGAACTGGGGTTCCATTGGTTAGACAGCGGGGCGTTGTATCGCTGCGTGGCGCTCAAAGCGCGGTTCGAGGGCGTCTCCTGGGCCGACGAATCCGCCTTAGAAGCCTTGATTCCCAAGCTGCAGTTGAACTTCACAGAAGATGCGCAAGGCAATGAATGTATTACTATAAATGACGTTGACGTGAGTCGGGAAATCCGCACCGAAGAGGCCGCCGCCGGCGCCTCCCAAGTGGCGGCCCTGCCCAAGGTTCGGGCCGCCCTATTGGCCTATCAGCACGCCCAACGGCGAAGCCCGGGGTTAATTGCCGATGGCCGGGACATGGGAACCGTGGTCTTCGCGGACGCCCCCGTGAAGATTTTTCTGACCGCCAGCGCCGAGGCTCGAGCCCTAAGGCGTTATAAGCAGTTGAATGATAAGGGGCAAACTGTTATTCTAGCCGACCTTGTCCGTGAAATTGCCGAACGGGATGAGCGTGATGCGAACCGAGTGGTCGCTCCGCTGAAGCCGGCGAGCGATGCGATTGTCGTGGACTCGACGAATTTAAACATTGACCAAGTGATGGCTAAGGTTCGCGCCTTAGCCGCCTCAATCGTGGTGAATGAATAAGTCCTGAGGGTTTGAAGTCTTTGAACTTTAAGCTCTTTTGTAAAGGTGGGTGGTGGTTTTCGGATCAGCACCTGTGGTGGTCATCAACCTCTAAAGTCATGCCCCTAAGCGGGCAGCTTGAGAGTTTTGGAACAAGTGTTCCTTTGGAAGTGAGTTATGTCAGAAAGTTTTGCTGCGCTGTTTGAAGAAAGTTTAGCCAACCAGCGTTTTCGTCCCGGCCAAATCCTAACCGGTCAAGTGATGGAAGTCGGCAGCGACTTCGTGATCGTCAACGCGGGATTAAAGTCAGAAGCCGTTATCTCCATCGACCAGTTCAAAAACGAACGAGGCGAAATTGAAGTCTCGGCCGGCGATATGGTCGAAGTGGCATTGGATTCAGTGGAAGATGGGTCTGGTGAGACTCGCTTGTCGCGTGATAAAGCCAAGCGTGCGCGCACCTGGACGCGTCTGGAAGAAGCCTTCAACCAACAACAAATCGTCACCGGCATCATCAATGGTCGCGTCAAAGGCGGCTTTACGGTGGAGATTGAAAATATTCGTGCGTTCTTGCCAGGCTCCTTAGTCGATGTGCGCCCCGTGCGCGATCCGGCTTACTTGGAAGGCCGTGAGCTTGAATTCAAAGTCATCAAGCTGGATCAAAAACGCAACAACGTCGTGGTGTCGCGTCGCGCGGTGGTGGAACAAGAGTACAGCGCTGAGCGTTCGGCATTGCTGGACAACCTGCAAGAAGGGTCCGTGGTCCGCGGCACTGTCAAAAATCTCACCGACTACGGCGCGTTCGTGGATTTGGGCGGCATCGATGGCTTGCTGCACATCACCGATATGGCCTGGAAACGCGTTAAGCATCCGTCGGAAGTCGTCAAAGTGGGCGACGAGATTGATGTGCGCATTCTCAAGTTCGACCGCGATCGTCAACGCGTGTCGTTGGGCATCAAACAATTGGGATCGGATCCGTGGCAAAACATTGCCCGTCGCTATCCCGCCAACACCCGTCTGTGGGGCAAGGTCACCAACATCGCCGACTACGGCTGCTTCGTCGAAATCGAAGAGGGCGTCGAAGGCTTGGTGCACGTCTCCGAGATGGATTGGACCAACAAGAACGTCAACCCTGCCAAGGTGGTGCACATCGGGCAAGAGACTGAGGTCATGGTGCTCGACATCGATGAAGAGCGTCGTCGCATCAGCTTAGGCTTGAAGCAATGTCAGCCCAACCCGTGGCAAGAGTTTGCGGAAAATCACAGCCGTGATGAGCGCGTCTCGGGACAAATCAAGTCGATCACCGACTTCGGCATCTTCATTGGCTTGCCGGGCGGAATCGATGGCTTGGTGCATCTGTCGGACATCTCGTGGGAAGTCCCCGGAGAGGAAGCGGTGCGCAACTATCAAAAGGGCCAAACCGTTGAAGCCATTGTGCTGGCGATTGACCCGGAGCGTGAGCGCATTTCCTTGGGCATTAAGCAGATGGCGAAAGATCCGTTGTCGGGCTTTTTGGCGCAACATCCGAAAGGATCGATTCTCGTGGGCACCGTCCGTGAAGTCGATGCCAAGGGCGCGATCATTGATTTGCCGGGTGGAATGGAAGGCCACTTGCGTGCCTCCGAACTGGGCCGTGAGCGTGTGGAAGACGCGCGTACGGTTCTCAAAGTCGGCGACAGCGTGGAAGCGAAATTCACCGGTGTGGATCGGAAGACGCGCGTCATCACCTTGTCGGTGAAGGCGAAGGAAGTGCATGAGGAGCAGGAGGCGATGGAAGCCTATCGCACCGATACCTCAAGCGGCACGAGCATCGGCGATTTAATCAAAGAGCAGATGAGCGATCGCGAGCAACATTAAGAAGGGCCACCGCCATCCACGGACGTGGATGGCGGTGGTGTTTCGAGATTGGCGAAAATCTTAGCCTCATTGGGGGTCACTATGACGAAGTCAGAGCTGATTGATATCTTGACCAATAAGCAAAAACATTTGCCTGCAAAGGATGTTGAGCTTGCTGTCAAAACGATTCTCGACATCATGTCGGATGCCCTCTCCAGTGGTGAGCGTATCGAAATTCGCGGTTTTGGAAGCTTCGCGTTGCACTTTAGACCACCGCGTCAAGGCCGTAACCCCAAGACCGGTGAAGCCGTGGCGTTGACCGGCAAGCACGTGCCACACTTCAAACCGGGTAAAGATCTCAGAGACCGCGTGAACGACGGTCAAAAATTCCCCATTCGAGATTAGACAGAGACTGAAGACCTCCAACGGGTGTCGTTGGAACGTCTCGACGAAAAGGCGAACGGATGCACATTAGCGAAGCCTTGATGATCACAAGCGGTGCTCTCATCGGGTGGATCCTGTCGAGACGAGAAGACCGCCAAGCGAGCCGCGCCACGCAAGATTATTTGGCCGGCGTTAATTTTCTAGTAAAAGACCAACCCGATCGCGCCGTCGAGGCGTTTTTGCGCGCCGTGAAAGTCGAGCGCGATATGGTTGAAACCCAATTCGCCCTGGGCGCGTTATTCCGGCGTCGTGGCGAATTAGAACGCGCGATTCGCGTTCATTCGGATTTGTTAAAACGCGACGCGCTGGAACCATCGTTTCGCGAGCAAGCCGCCTATGCCCTCGCTCAAGACTACCAACGCGCGGGACTCATGGATCGGGCGGAGGAGTTGTATCAAAGCCTGGTGCACTCCAAAAACTACCGCTTAGTGGTGCTGGCGGATTTGATCAATCTGTATGAAATGGAACGCGAATGGCAAAAAGCCATTGACGTGCACAAGACGCTGGCAGAAGAGTCGAGCGTCGACCAGCCCATGGCGATGGCGCACTACTATTGCGAGTTGGCGGAAGCGGCTTTGCAGGATCGCCGTTTGGAAGACGTCCGAGCGGCCCTCAAATCGGCGTTTAAAGTGGATAAAGCGTTTGCTCGCGCGCGCGTCATTCAGGTGCGCTTGGGGTTGGCGGAGTTGACGGCGTCTGCGATGGCGGCGCCGGCCTCGGTGGCAAGCCAGTTGGCGGTGCTGACCGATCTCATCAAAACCGAAACCCGTTTGACCACGGAGTTGTTGCCGCTGGTGATTGCGCTGGTTGAACTGCTGACCGATCCAGCGCGACGGGAGTTGGCCTACGAACAGTTGATTCAGGAGCTTCGCTCGCATCCGGCGAGCGTCGACGCGCTGGCACAGGCGGTGATGATTCAGGATCGATTTGAGTCGCCTGCGTTGCAAGCCTTAGTCGCCCAATACGTGCTCAAGGATCCGTGGGTCGGTGGCTTATTAAACGCCTTCGGTGTCAAAGTCGACAAACCCGAGACCGCAACCTTGCAGTCGGTGGGTAAGCTCATGAAACGTCAAGTCCTGAGTAAACCGCGCTACCGCTGCGGGGAATGTGGGTTTACGTCGCGCCTGTTTTTTTGGCAGTGCCCCGGGTGCCGTCATTGGGACGCGTGGGAGAGCTTGACGCTCACAGAGGGGCAATAAGGCTCTGGTACACTGCGCGTTCACGCCGATCAAGTACTGAAGGATCCCGTCATGGTTCAACCGATACGAACAGCTGTATTCCCGGTCGCAGGTCGTGGCACGCGCTTTTTGCCGGCCACCAAGGCCAGTCCCAAAGAGATGTTGCCGATCGTCGATAAGCCGCTCATTCAGTACGCGGCCGAAGAGGCTATGGCGGCGGGCGCCACCCGCTTGGTGTTCATCACCGGTGCCTCCAAGCGCGCGATTGAGGATCACTTCGACAGTGACCCCGAGCTCGAAGAGGCCTTGGCCGCGCAAGGCAAGCGCGAGCTGTTGGACGTCTTAAAAAGCATTGTGCCGTCATCGGTGACGTGCATTTACATTCGACAACCCGCGCCGCTGGGATTAGGGCACGCGGTGTTGTGTTCCGCGCCCGTGGTCGGCGATGAGCCGTTTTTCGTGCATTTGGCCGACGACTTGATTGATTCCAGCACCCCGTGTTTGGCGCAGATGGCTCAGGTGTACGCCAAAACCGGCTGCAGTGTGTTGGGCGTCGAAACCGTACAACCGACGGATACCGATAAGTACGGCATCGTTAAAACCACCGCGCAGGATGGTCGCACCGCGACGATTCAAGCGATTGTCGAAAAGCCAAAGCCGGAACACGCGCCTTCCAATTTGGCGGTGGTGGGGCGGTATTTGTTGACCCCGAGCATCTACGGCAAACTTGAAAAAATTGGCAAAGGCGCGGGCGGGGAGATTCAACTGACCGATGGGATTTCGGCCTTGCTCGCCGACGAAACCATTTACGCGTACGCCTTCGAAGGGCGTCGGTACGACTGCGGTAATAAATTAGGCTATTTGGAAGCCACGGTGGATTACGGGTTGAAACACCCGACCTTGGGCCATGAATTCGCCTCATTCTTGCAAAAACGCATGGGTCGTTGAGGACGTCACCGGGTTGCGATCGACGTGGGCGCACCACGTCGATCGACTCAAGCCCCGCTGCCGATGGCAGGAGGCTTCGGACGATCGTTTGCAGTGGTGGTGCCCAGAAGAGGACTCGAACCTCCACGGTGTTACCCGCTAGTACCTGAAACTAGTGCGTCTACCAATTCCGCCACCTGGGCATGCGCGTATTTTAACATATTAAGCCGTTGCATTGATTTGCCTCGACACGGAACGGCTTTGGCAACCCGACAGTGGCATAATGGCGGCTTCTGTCTGGGTAGTTCCAAAAGGTGCCCGTGGGACGTCCTTGAGTTGGTGTATGCCCAAATCTTCTTCCTTAGTTCTGTCTGATCGTCGTATTCTTGAGGTGCTCGAGGAGCACGGCGCGCCCATCACGGTGCCGCAGTTGGCACAGCAGATGGCGCTGTCCGGTTCTCATAAAAATAAATTACAGGCCCACATCAAGGCGCTGGCCGAGCGTGGGGTCGTCCACATCAACAAACAATTTCAAGTGGTGATGGTCAAAGCCAACACCATTTTGCCGGGTCGGGTGGTGGGGCACCGCGATGGGTTTGGTTTCGTGATTTTTAGCTCGACCCAGCCGGATGGGTATTTGTCGGTGGAGGAGATGCACAAAGTGATGCACGGCGATCGCGTGTTGGCGCGGATCGTCGGATCCGACCATCGCGGTCGACCCATCGCCGAGATCACCGAAGTGACCGAGCGGGCCCGCACTAAAATTGCGGGCGAACTCAAACAGACGCAAGGGCTGTGGGTGGTGGAGCCGGATCATCCGCGCATTCGCCACCGTGTTTTGATCAAAGCCTCCGAGCTGCACGGCGCCACAGCGGGCGATCGGGTGGTCGCGCTCATCACCGAGCCGCCCTCGGAACACGGCGAGGTGCGCGGTCGGATCGAAAAAATTCTGACCTCCAGTGGCGTCACATTGCTGACCGAAATGGCGATTGCGACCCACGGTCTGCCGTACGAATTCCCCGCGGCGGTCCGACGCCAAGCGCGGCGTATCCCCGCCACGGTCGATGAACGCATTTTGCAGGACGAACCGCATCGCCGGGACTGGCGCGCCAAGGCCTTCGTGACCATCGATGGGGAGGACGCGCGCGACTTTGATGACGCGGTGTTGGCGGAGAAACTCGCCGACGGCTACCGGCTGTGGGTCGCGATTGCGGATGTGTCGCATTACGTCGTCGATGGATCGGCGCTCGACCAAGAAGCCCTGAACCGTTCGACCAGTGTTTATTTTCCGGATCGGGTTGTTCCGATGTTGCCGGAAGAATTATCCAATAATTTGTGTTCATTAAACCCCCGCGTGGATCGCGCCGTTTTGGGGGTGGAATTGACCATCGGCTTCGATGGTCGGCTAACCGATTATCAATTCGCCAAAGCCTTGATTCATTCCAAAGCGCGTTTAACCTACACGCAAGTGGGCGCGTGGTTGAGCGCGGGATTTGGCGACGCCGCGATTGATCCCAGCGTAAAACAATCGCTGACCGTGCTCCACGAGTTGTATGGGGTGCTGGCCCAAGCGCGTCACGCCCGTGGCGCGTTGGAGTTCAATGCGCCCGAGACCAAACTCAAATTGGATGAACACGGTGAGGTGGTGGACGTGGTGATGATTCACCGCAACGACGCCCACAAGTTGATCGAAGAGTGCATGATCACCGCAAACGTCGCTGCCGCCAAGTATTTGGCGTCTAAAAAAATGCCGTGCCTGTATCGCGTCCACGGCACGCCCAGCGATGAGAAGATTGCGGAATTGCAAAACATGTTAATGACGCGCCAGATTCCGTGGCGATGGCAATCGCCGATCACTCCCCATCAATTGACCGACCTGATGCGCTCGGTGCGGGATCGATCGGATCTGTCGGTGATTGAGACCCAGGTGGTGCGCTCCTTGCCCCAAGCGGTTTATCAACCCGATAATATTGGGCACTTCGGGTTGAGTTTGAGTCACTACGCGCATTTTACCTCGCCCATTCGCCGCTACCCCGATTTGTTGGTACACCGCGCCATCGGTCATTGCCTCCAAGGCTTGGGTCCGGACACGTTTGATTACAGTCACGCGGACATGGATCAGTTTGGGGAATTGACGTCGCAGCACGAACGCCGTGCGGACGATGCGACCCGCGACGTGGTCAGTGGATTAAAGTGTCGCTGGCTGTCCAAGCGCGTCGGACAGGACTTCGATGCGGTGGTCTCGAGTGTGGTGGAATTCGGACTGTTCGTGCAAATTGAACCGTACGCCATCGATGGCCTCATTCACATCTCCAGTCTGGGACGCGAGTATTTTGATTTCATCGCGGATCGCTTGGAATTGCGCGGCAGCCAGTCGGGTCGACGCTTCGGCTTGGGCGATCGGTTGCGGGTTCAAGTGGTGCGAGTCGATGAGCGCGATCGCAAGGTCGACGTCATGTTGGCCGAGGACGCCGGTGGAAACGGCTCGGATCGCGCGCCGTCGCGTCATCGCCGTTACGCCCCATCTGCCAACGATCGCCGATCGCGGGCGGGGGATCGGTCCGCCAAGGCCTCTGGCGCACCCAGCAAGGCGCGGTCCCAATCCAAACCAACCGGTGCTGGCCAGACGGCCTCGTCGAGCCGAGCCAAACCCGCAACGCCGGCGTCTGCGGCGAAGGCGAAGCGGGGCGGTGCGCCCAAAGGCGCGGGCGCGCATCCTCAGGCCACGCGTTCCCCATCGGCGCGACCTCATTCGAGCAAAAAGAGCAAATCGGCGGCGCGTCCGTCGACGCCGCGTGCTCACAAACGGCGCGGTGGGAAAAAACGCTAAACTGGCGTTTGAAGCGTGAGTGAGGGTGGTATGAACGGCGAAATGGTGTATGGCTGGCACGTGGTGGAGGCGCTGTTGCGCAATCGTCCCGACGCCGTAAAACGAGTGGTGGTGGGCGAGCAGCGACAAGACGCGCGTCTGAAACAACTCAAAGCGTTGCAACCCACCATGGGTTTTGAAACCCGCGCCATGCGCGAATTGGACGCGTGGTTACCGGACGCGGTGCATCAGGGCATTGTGGCCTTCGTGACCCCAGCGCGCGAGTGGAACGACGATCAGTTGTGGGATCGCTTAGATCAGATTAAACATCCGCCGCTGTTGTTGGTGCTCGATGGCGTCACCGATCCGCACAATTTAGGCGCGTGTCTGCGTACCGCGGATGCCAGTGGCGTGGACGCCGTGATCATCCCCAAAGATCGAGCGGTGGGGTTGACGGCCACGGTTCGAAAAGTGTCGGCGGGCGCCAGTGAAACGGTGCCGTTGGTGACGGTGACGAATTTAGCCCGCTTCCTAACCCAATGCCGTGAACGGGGCTTGTGGGTGGTGGGCACCAAAGGCGAGGCGGACAAGAGTCTTTACGATGCGGATCTGAAAGGCCCGTTGGTCCTGGTGTTGGGCGCCGAGGGCTCGGGCATGCGCCGCTTGACCGAAGAGAACTGTGATTTTTGTGTGCACATGCCCATGCGCGGCGCGGTCGAGAGTTTGAACGTCTCGGTGGCGACGGGGGTGTTGTTGTACGAGGCCTTGCGCCAGCGTCGTTGAGGACGCCACGCGGTTGAAGAACGGCGCACCGCCCAAGCCGCGGCGGTCTTAGTTGCTTCCTTGGGCGCTTCCTTGGGCGCTTGCCCACCCCGGTGTACGGGGCATTTTAACATTTATTCATTTAAATCAATACGTTATAGCTGATCGGTCGCGCTGGCGGCGATGGGGTTGGTATTAATGGGCTTTTCACGCTAAAATGTCGGGCTTACTCACATTGGGTGAGTATTTTTTGGCTCTCTGCCATACGAGCGGTCTCGGCTCGGTGGTGCCAACCGTAGGGAGATGACATGAGACATTATGAGATCGTATTTCTGGTCCATCCGGATCAGAGCGAGCAGGTTCCGGCCATGCTCGAGCGTTATCAAGGCATCATCACGCAAAATGGTGGACACGTCCATCGCGTGGAAGATTGGGGTCGTCGTCAATTGACCTTCCCAATTGCCAAGGTGCACAAAGCGCATTATGTGTTGTTGAACATTGAGTGCGACAGCAAAACCCTTGCCGAAATCGAAGGTGCGTTCCGCTTCTCGGATGCCGTTATTCGGCATTTGACCATCAAGATGGATGGAGCGGTGACGGAACCGTCGCCGATGTTGAAGGGTGGTGAAGACCGTGACGATCGTGATCGCGATGAATACGATCACGACATGCGTCTGTAAGCATTGGAGTTCAAAATGGCACGTTTTTTTCGTCGCAAGAAATTTTGTAAGTTTACCGCTGACGGTGTAGCGCAAATCGACTATAAAGATTTGGGCATGCTCAAAAGCTACATCACCGAGACCGGTAAGATTGTCCCGAGCCGCATCACCGGCACGAAAGCCAGCTATCAACGTCAGTTGTCGTTGGCAATCAAGCGGGCGCGATTTTTGGCACTGTTGCCGTACACCGATCAACACTAATGGACACCGAACCGTCCTCGCCTAACGTGAAGACGGGGCGATGGGCGTGGTGGCTGGCCGCACGTTGGCGTATGACGGTGCTCATCGTGTTGGCCTGTGTGGTGGCGGTGAGCATCCCGCTGTTGTTTTGGTTGCCAGGCGCGTTCGTCGTGCTGTTTGGGCAACTCGAAAAGCAGCACGCCCGGTTCGCAGCGTGGGCGTCGTGGATCGCGAGTTGGACACTGGTGGCGCTACTCAATCCCCTCGGGGAGTGGGTCGCGATCGCGGTGGCGATAAGTTGGATTGTTCCGGCTTATTTTTGGGGATTGAGTTTAAGACACGGCTACAGCGTGAATTCTGGCTTTCAGACGTGTCTGTTGTTGATATTGGGTGGTTTGGGCGTTGTTCACTTGCAAATAGCGGACGGCGTCGGTTTTTGGACCCCCGTATTGACGGCGGCGTTAAAGCCGATGGGTGATTTGAATGCGTTTTTGCAGTCCTCAGGCCTTGGCGCCGAGTGGACTGCGGATAAAGTCATTCAGATGGCAGCAGGGCGAATGTGGGGCGTGATTGCCTGGCTTTGTTTGCTCAACGTCACACTGTCGGTGATGATGGGGTTGTGGATGTGGAGTCGCTTGGTGGCTCAGCCGATCCTCTCATCAACGTTCGCACGGTTGAGCGTCGGCCGTCGCTTGGCGATGGTGGCCATGGTGCTGTGGTTGGTGGACAGTTTTACCGACAACGCGATGGCACAGGATGCGACGTGGTTTTTTTTGGGAGCGTTTATGGTTCAAGGCTTAAGCGTCTTGCACCACGTGGCGAAGCACTTTGCGGTGCGCGGGTTGGGTGTGGTGTATGCCTTATTGGTCATACCCTGGACCACTCCGTTCATCCAAGCGGCGCTCGCGATGGCGGGGATTTTGGATAATTGGTGGGATTTTAGGGCGCGAGTTACTCGGTCTTAAATAACCGTTGAATACAGACGATGAGGATCACACGATGGACATGATTCTTTTGAAAAAAGTAGCCAACCTGGGCGGCATTGGCGATCGCGTTAAAGTGAAGGCAGGCTATGGCCGCAATTATTTGTTGCCCAGCGGTCGCGCGACTTTGGCCACGGCAAAAAACATTGAGCGCTTTGAAGCGCAACGCCAAGAGTACGAAGCCAAAGCGGCTGCTGAACTGAAAAAAGCGACCGATTTGGCCGCTCAATTGGCCGGCTTCAAGCTCACGATGTCGGCGAAAGCGGGCAACGAAGGCAAGCTGTTCGGCTCGATTGGCACCACCGATATTGCGGATGCGCTCAACAAAGCCGGTCACGCGATTGAACGCTCGATGGTGCGCATGCCCAATGGCCCAATCCGATCGATCGGCGAACAGACGTTAACGCTGCACTTGCACACCGACGTGGACGTGGACGTCGCAGTCGTTGTCAACGCGGAGGCCTAATAGCCTCCTCACACCGATGCTTGGGGGGCATGCCCCCCAAGGTCTAAAACGTTGACAGTTCAGTCTTAAGATGGGATGACGAATGGCCAGCGTACTCGACACCACCGATTACAATTCTTCTTTGCGTTTGCCGCCACACTCGGTTGAGGCGGAACAATCGGTGTTGGGTGGACTCATGCTCGACGGCGCCGCGTGGGACGCGGTGGCGGACATGATTAAGCACGAAGATTTTTATCGACGCGACCATCAACTCATTTTCGAAGCGATCGCGACGCTCGTCAGTTTCCAAAAGCCCATTGACGCCGTAACGGTGTTCGATTCTCTGGCCAGCCAAGGCTTGGGGGAGGAAGTGGGCGGACTGGGGTATTTGGCTCGACTCACCAACGAAACGCCGAGCGCCGCGAACGTACGCGCGTATGCGGCGATCGTTAAAGATCAAGCGCTGTTGCGCCAATTGGTGAGCGCCGGTGGCGACATCGTTTCCAGCGTTTTTTCAAAAGACGGTCGATCGCCGGCGGAGTTGGTTGAAAACGCCGAGCGCAAGGTGTTTGAGATTGCCGAGAAAGGCACGCGTACCCGCGCGGGATTTCGACCCATTGCTGACGTGTTGCCACAGACGGTCAATAAGATCGACGCGTTGTACAACAACCCCGACGCCTTCAACGGCGTGCCCTCGGGTTACACCGATTTGGATCGCATGACCAATGGCTTGCAAGCCGGTGATTTGATCATCATCGCGGGTCGCCCGTCGATGGGCAAAACCACCTTGGCGGTCAATATTGCCGAAAATGCAGCGATTTCACAAAAAACGCCGGTGGCCATTTTTTCAATGGAAATGTCGGCCGAGCAGCTGACTCTGCGTATGATTTCCTCCTTGGGTCGGGTCAACCAAAGCCATTTGCGCAATGGCCAGTTGACCACCGACGACTGGACCCGAATCACCAGCGCCACCGATTTATTGCAAAGCGCGCCCATTTACATTGACGAAACCGCGGGCTTGACGCCCACGGAAATCCGCGCCCGGGCGCGGCGCTTAAAACGCGAAAAAGACATTGGTCTCATCGTGGTGGACTATTTGCAGTTGATGACCGTTTCCGGCAATACGGAAAACCGCGCGACGGAAATTTCCGAAATCTCGCGTTCGTTGAAGGGCATCGCCAAAGAGTTGGGTTGTCCGGTGATTGCCTTGAGTCAGTTAAACCGCGGCGTGGAACAGCGCACGGATAAAAAGCCGGTCATGAGCGATTTGCGAGAGTCGGGGGCCATTGAGCAAGACGCCGATTTGATTTTGATGATCTATCGCGAAGAAGTCTATGAGCCCAATACGACCCGAAAGGGCATCGCCGACATCATCATCACCAAGCAGCGTAATGGTCCCACGGGCGAAGTGCAGATGACGTTCCTGGGCGAGTACACGCGGTTTGAGAACTTCGCCAGCGAGTCCTATGTCGAGGCGTTCCGTTGAACAACCCGTCGGATCGCGAGCCGCAAGCCAAAGGCGTGCGTCTTAATAAGTGGTTGGCGGAACACGGCGTGTGTTCCCGCCGGGAAGCCGACGGCTACATTGAAGCCCAACGCGTGCGCGTGAATGGTCAAGCGGTGGATTTGGGGTATCGGGTCCAACCGGACGATGTGGTCGAGGTCGATCAAATCGCCGTCGCCAACGCGCCGCGGGCGGTGTACATCGCCTTTCACAAACCGGTGGGCATCGAATGCACGACCGATACGCGCGTGCATCACAACATCGTGGATTTCATCGCGCATCCGGAGCGCATTTTTCCGATTGGGCGCTTGGATAAAGACTCGGAAGGGTTGATCCTGCTCACCAACGATGGCGACATCGTCAATCCCTTGTTGCGCGTGGAAAACAGCCACGAAAAGGAATACGAGGTTACGATCGATCGTCCGGTCAGCGATGAATTCATCGCGCAAATGAGCCGCGGAGTGGAAATTTTAGGTCGTCAAACCTTGCCGTGTGAGATTTGGCGAACCGGCAAAAATCAATTTCACATTGTGTTGAAGCAAGGGTTGAATCGACAGATTCGCCGCATGTGCGATGCCCTCGGCGTGACGGTGCGTCGCTTGATTCGGGTGCGCTTCGTCAACATTCGATTGGCGGACATTCCAACGGGGCGTTGGCGCAACCTCACGAGTGCGGAGCTCAAAGGGCTGCTGCCGGATCATTTTTAACACCGGCTGCATCGGCGCGGGGCGCCGTGGCCAGAGGGCGGCGGCCCATCAGCCATTTTGGAATTGACTCACCGCCTGTAAAAACGCATCGATTGCCGCCTCGGACTGATCAAATCGAGTCACCAAACGCCACAGCGGCGCAGTCGATTCCGCGGGTGCGGGCCAGTCGTAAAAATCAAAACCAAGCGCGCGCAACTGCGTCGCCAAAGCGTTTGAAAACTCAACAAAAATTTCATTGGCCTCCACGGGCATGAGCAGCCTCACCTGCGGCAGTTGTTTTAAGCCCGCTTCCAGTCGCGCGGCCAGTTGATTCGCCCGCGCGGCGTTGTGGCGCCAATGGTCGTGTTGGAAGTACCCCAACCATTGCGCAGCCAAATAGCGCATTTTGGAGTGCAATAATCCCGCGCGCTTGCGGCGGTACCCAAACGCTTGGGCGCGCTCGGGTAAAAACGAGACGACCGCCTCGGCGGCCATGGCGCCGTTTTTGGTCGCGCCCAGGCTCAACACATCCACCCCAACGCCACGCGACATGGCGTGCGGCGAGACGTGGAGGCGTTCTAAAGCGTTGCCGAATCGCGCGCCATCCATATGCACCCACAACCCCAGCTCGTGCGCGCAGTCGCATAAGGCTTTGAGTTCGTCTAGGGTGTACACGCGGCCCCATTCATTGGCTTGGGCGATCGATAAGACTTTCGGCTTCGAGTGGTGGATGCCCAAACTCAAGGCGCGCTCAACGGTGGAACGGATTTCATTCGGCGTGAGCTTGCCGTCGGTTCCCTTCATGAGCAGAAACGGCGAACCGGCGCTGTAAAAGGGAATGGCGCCGCATTCATCGGTCACCAGGTGGGCGGATTCGTGACACAAAATACACTCAAAGGGCTCGAGCATCCCACTCAGCGCCAAGGCGTTGGCCGCGGTGCCCGTGCTCACTGGAATGAATTCCAGTTCGCACTCAAATACCGCTTGCGCGGCTTGCGTCAGTTGCCGACTCCACTCGTCGTTGCCATAGGAGGCTTGAGTGCCGTGGTTGGCGTTGAGGATGGCCTCTAAAATTTCTGGCGAAATGGGGCTGATGTTGTCGCTGGTGAAAGATCGGTCGTGGTGCATGGCGGTGTTGTGAAGCGTTGGTTTGGTATGGAGGGGGGTGATCGTTTCGGGTCAGTGTTCGGGAGCGGCTCACTTTGGCGGGGGGATCACACGGTCGCGGAAATCGCCCAACGCCACTTGGCCATTGAACACCCGACTGACGGGCGGGCGCTGCCCCAACCAATAGCTCAGTTCGCGCGGATGGCGGATGGCCCAAAAGCACAAATCGGCGCGAGCGCCGACCGTCAATTGACCGCGATCGGCTAAGCCCAGCGCGCGCGCCGCGTTGAGCGTGATGCCTTGCAACGCTTCGTGGGCGGTCAATCCAAATTGCGCGCGCGCCAGCGTGGCCGCGAGGGTCAGGCTGGTCAGTGGCGAGCTGCCGGGATTTAAATCGGTCGCCACGGCGATGGGGACGCCGTGTTCTCGCAGAAGCTGCAGCGGCGGACGTTGTTTCTCTTGTAACATCAAAAATGCGCCCGGCAATACGGTGGCGACGGTGTTGGCTTGAGCCAGCGCTTTCACGCCTGCCTCGTCGGTGTATTCGACGTGATCTGCCGATAAGGCACCAACCTCAGCCGCCAATTGCGCGCCACCGAATTGGCGCAGTTGATCCGCATGCACCTTGGTGGCTAACGACAGTCGCTGCGCTTGCTGCAATACCCGTCGACACTCGTCGGGCGTGAAGGCGATCTGTTCGCAAAACACATCGACCTGAGTGCACAGTTTGGACTGAGCGATTTCGGGCAACCACTCCTGCGTCACGGCCTCGACGAATTGGTGTCGTTGCTGGCGATGCGAATCCGGTAAGGCGTGCAGCGCCAGATAGGTCGTGACGACGCTGATGTCGCGTAACGACTCCAAGCGTTTCGCGGCCTTGAGCATTTTTATTTCATCGGCCAAGGTGAGCCCGTAGCCGGATTTGATTTCAACCGTCGTCACGCCCGAGTCGATTAAGGCATCGATGCGCCCCAAGGCGCTGTCGACCAAGGCCTCTTCGCTGCACGCTTGGGTGTGCGCCACGGTGCTGCGAATGCCGCCGCCCTGGGCGGCGATGTCGGCGTAACTCACGCCCTGGGTTTTGAGATCAAAATCCAACGATCGGTCGCCACCAAACACCAAGTGGGTGTGGCAATCCACTAAGCCTGCGCTGACCCACAAGCCTTGGGCGTCGATGTGCGTTTTGGCGCGCCAGGGGCCGGGGTGGGACTTGCCCACAAAGGCGATCCGCCCGTCGGCAATCGCCAACATCCCGTCTTCGATGAGCTCAACGCCGTCGATGCAGAGGTTGGCGTGGGTCCAAACCCAATCGTAGGGTGCAGTCTGGGTCATATCGTGGATTGCGTTGTCTGAGCAGAGACGACAGTTTACACTTAAGGCTTCAATTTCGGAGAACGTCGGTGCAGTTAACCTTTAAAGCGGCTCTTTTGGCCGAGGGATTTAAAAACCACGTGACCTTCGAGGTCGACGACGGAATCATTCAATCCATACGGACGGACGACGCCAGCAACGCCGCCATCGATGCGGTGGCGGTTCCTGGTCTGGCCAATGTTCACAGTCACGCCTTTCAACGCGCGATGGCCGGTCGGGCGGAAGTCAAGGGCGGCGTCAACTCGTTTTGGGGGTGGCGCGCGCGCATGTACGAATTGGTGGAGCGGCTGTCGGTGGAGGAGGTCGCGGCCATCAGCGCGTTCACCTACGCGGAAATGCTCCAGTCCGGCTACACCGCGGTGGGCGAATTTCATTATTTTCATAAACCGGATCAGGCCGAACGCGCCCTCGACACCGCCGAGGCGATGCGCGAGGCGGCTCGGCAAACCGGCCTGCGGCAGTGTTTGTTGCCCACGCTGTATCAGCGCGGCGGCTTTGATGGGCGCCCACTGACCGAGGCCCAACGCAAATTTCATTTGACCGAGTCCGAGTTTCGTCAAGTGGTCCATGCCCTGGACGCGAGCGCGTCGCCGCGCTTGACCACCGGTATGGCCTTTCACAGCCTGCGTGCGGTGGACATCGATACGCTGAGCGCGTTGGCGACGCAGGCGGGTCAACGGCCGATTCACATTCACATCAGCGAACAGCGCTTAGAAGTCGAGGAATGCGTTGCGACGCACCAAAAAACCCCGATTGATTATTTAATGGACACCGGCTTGGTCGATCGGCGCTGGTGTTTGGTGCACGCCACCCACGCCACGCCCGCAGAGATTGAACGCCTGGCGGCTGCGCAAGTCGTGGTGGGCTATTGCGTGACCACCGAGGCCAACTTGGGCGATGGCTATTTCGACTTCAGACGCTTTGCGCGACTGGGAGGACGGTTTGCGGTGGGCTCCGACAGTCAGGTGTCGATCGACCCCGCCGAGGAGTTGCGTTGGATCGAATACCAATGCCGATTAATCGAGCAAAGACGCCCCAGCACGCTGTGGGAGGAAGGCACCCACGCGGGGGTGGCCTTGTATCAAAAGGCCTATCAGGGCGGCGCTCAGGCGCTGGGGCACGCGTCGTTGGCGGTTGGGGCGCCCTTTGATGTGGTGGCCTTGTCCCACCCAGCGCTGGCCCATTTGGAGGCCGCCCAGGTGGTGGACGCGTGGGTCTTTGCGCCGCGCGCGGGCCTGGTTCAACAGGTCTGGGTGCATGGCCAGCAGGTGGTTCAAAACGCCCGTCACGTGCACTACGACGCGCTCGCCCGCCGCTATCAGCAGGCCTTGGAAAACGTCCTCGGCAAACACGCCTAGGGGTCCGATCGCATCGCCCCCGGTCGGCCGCTTAGGCGGCGTCGGCGCAGTGGAAATCAGAGGCTGGGCAAATTCGGTAGAATCGGCGCAGGACAATTTGGGCCGGTCTGTGTAGAGCGGCCGTTACGCAAAGAGAGTGAAGGATCGCAGATGACGAATGAACCCTTTATCACCGAAACCCCCGCGGGCCGGCGCGTCGTACGCGCGCCGCGCGGAACCCAGTTGCACGCCCGCTCGTGGCTCACGGAAGCGGCGTTGCGCATGCTGTGCAACAACCTCGACCCCGACGTCGCGGAGCGACCGGAGGATTTGGTGGTGTATGGCGGCATCGGTCGCGCGGCACGCAATTGGGAGTGCTTTGACGTCATCGTCGAGACCTTAAAAAAACTGGCCGACGACGAAACGCTCTTGATTCAATCGGGCAAACCCGTCGGCGTATTTAAAACCCACGCCGACGCGCCGCGAGTGTTGTTGGCCAATTCCAACTTGGTGCCGCATTGGGCGACCTGGTCGCACTTTAATGAGCTCGACCGCAAGGGCTTGATGATGTACGGCCAAATGACGGCCGGGTCGTGGATTTACATTGGCAGCCAAGGCATTGTGCAAGGCACCTACGAAACCTTTGTTGAAATGGGGCGCCAACACTTCAACGGGGATTGGCGGGGCAAGTGGATATTGACGGCAGGCTTGGGCGGCATGGGCGGTGCGCAACCGTTGGCGGCGACCATGGCCGGGGCTTCGATGTTGGCGGTGGAGTGCAACCCCACGCGGATTGCGATGCGCCTGCGAACGGGCTATGTGGATTGCGAAGCGCAGACCTTGGTGGAGGCGTTGAAGATCATCGACGAGGCCAAACAACGCGCCAAGCCCGTGTCGGTGGCCTTGTGCGCCAACGTCATTGATGTGCTGGCCGAATTGGAGCGCTTGAACGTGATGCCGGACGCGCTCACCGATCAAACCTCCGCGCACGACCCCATCAATGGGTATTTGCCACAAGGCTGGATGATGGCCCAGTGGGAGGCCAAGCGACACAGCGATCCCAAAGCGGTGGAGAAAGCCGCGCGCGCCTCGATGGCCGTGCACGTCCAAGCGATGCTGCGATTGCATCACCGCGGTGTGCCGACCGTCGACTACGGCAACAACATTCGACAAGTGGCGTTTGATGAGGGCGTCACGGACGCCTTCGCGTTTGAAGGTTTCGTGCCCAAGTACATCCGACCGTTGTTTTGTCGCGGCATAGGCCCGTTTCGGTGGGTCGCGTTGTCGGGCGATCCCGAGGACATTTATAAGACCGATCAAAAGGTCAAAGAATTATTGCCACAGGATCAGCACCTGCACCACTGGCTGGATATGGCCAAAGAACGCATTCATTTTCAGGGCCTGCCGGCGCGCATCTGTTGGGTCGGCTTGGGCGATCGGCATCGCTTGGGATTGGCCTTCAATGAGATGGTCAAAAACGGCGAATTGAAAGCCCCCATTGTCATTGGGCGGGATCATTTGGATTCCGGAAGCGTCGCCAGCCCCAATCGGGAAACCGAAAAAATGCGCGATGGCTCCGATGCCGTCTCCGACTGGCCCTTGCTCAACGCCTTGCTCAACACCGCCAGCGGCGCGACCTGGGTGTCCTTGCACCACGGCGGTGGGGTCGGCATGGGCTTTTCGCAGCATTCGGGTGTGGTCATTGTGTGTGACGGCACCGAGGCGGCGGCCCAGCGCATCGGACGGGTGTTGTTCAACGACCCCGGCACCGGCGTCATGCGCCACGCCGACGCCGGCTACGAACTTGCGGTGGACTGCGCCAAGGCTCAGCATCTGAACTTGCCGATGATCACGGGACGTTGATGTTTGAGCTCACCGAAGGGGATCGGCCCATCCTCATCAGCATGCCGCACCTGGGCACGCAGATCCCCGAGGCGCTGCAGGATCAGTTTGAGGCGCAGGCGCTGCGTGTGCCGGACACCGATTGGTTTGTGGATCAGCTGTGGGCCTTTGCCACCGGGGCCAGTGTTCTCAAAGCGCACTGCTCGCGCTACGTGATCGATCTGAATCGACCCTCGGACAACCAATCCTTATATCCGGGTCAATTGACGACGGGCTTGTGTCCGCTGGAAACTTTTGATGGGCGCGCGTTGTATCCCGAAGGCCGGTCGCCGGACGACGCCGAAGTGGCGCGGCGCGTTGAGCGCTACTGGCGACCGTACCACGAGGCCTTGCACGGTGAGTTGCAGCGCTTGAAAGCCAAGTTTGGGGCCGTGTTGTTGATCGATGCGCATTCCATTAAAAGCCAGGTGCCGCGGCTGTTTGAGGGCAGGCTGTGGGACATCAACATTGGCACCTTTGATTCCAAAACCCTCGCGCCGTCGATGGAGCGCGCGCTGGAGTTGGCATTGCGCGCCCAGACGCGTTACAGTTATGTGCTCAATGGGCGTTTTAAAGGCGGATACATTACGCGCCATTACGGCAATCCAAGCCTGCGTCAATACGCCGTCCAGTTTGAATTGTCCCAAATCAACTACATGGACGAAGAGCGAGTGCGCTATCAGCCAGACGCGGCTGTGCAATTGCAAGCGGTGCTCGGACACGCATACGACGCATTGCAAAATAGCCTGCATTTAAGCTGATCGCCCAGCGCATCGGGCGTTGGCGTCACCGGATTGAGGGCCGGCAGGCGGCTTAACTCGAACGGCGTTCGGGTGTAAACTGTGGTCAGTTGAACTACTCCTGAGGGCCCCGTGGCAAATCGTTCTCGATTGCATGTTCCGCACGCACCGGCCAGGCCGGGCGAGACCCCCGATTTCAGTTATGTGCGCCTGTCGGCGGCGGGCGCGTTGGCCAAGCCGGATTGCACCGCGTCCTTAGACGCCTGTGCGGAATTGTCGGAAGGGTTGATTCGCGTCTTGGGCGACGATCACCACGCGGTCGGGGCCTGGAATCCCTCGGTGGAGGCGCACGAGTTGCAAGTGGGCTTGCGCACCATGTTGCTCACACGCCTCTTTGACGATCGCATGGTGGCGGTGCAACGGCAGGGCCGAATCTCCTTCTACGTCAAATCCACCGGCGAGGAGGCCGTAGCGGTGGCGGCGGGAATGGCGTTGAAGAACGACGACTTTTTGTTTCCGTCGTACCGGCAGCAAGGTTTGCAATTGGTGCGTGGCACGAAACTCGTGGACTTGATGTGTCAGTTGCTCTCGAACACCAACGACATGTGCAAAGGGCGGCAGTTGCCCGTACTCTATCACAACGCCGCGGCCCATCTGTTTTCCATCTCCGGCAACTTGGCCACCCAATTTCCACAAGCGGTGGGCTACGCCATGGCCTGCGCCATCAAAGGCGAAGACCGCGTGGCGGCCAGTTGGATTGGGGAGGGCTCGAGCGCGGAGGCGGATTTTCATCAAGCCTTGGTGTTTGCAGGGGTCTACCGCGCGCCGGTGATCCTCAAAGTGGTGAACAACCAATGGGCGATTTCCACCTTCCAGGGCACGGCCGGAGGCGAGCAGCGCTCCTTTGCCGCGCGCGGTCCGGGATTCGGCATTCCGGGGTTGCGGGTCGATGGCAACGATTTTCTGGCCGTGTACGCGGCCACCCAATGGGCCGCTGAACGCGCGCGGCGCGGCCATGGGGCGACGTTGATGGAGTTGGTGACGTACCGGGTGTCGGGCCATTCGACCAGCGACGATCCGTCGCGTTATCGCTCCAAAGACGAGCCCAGTGCGTGGCCGTTGGGCGATCCCATTGAGCGCTTGAAGCAGCATTTGATGACCATGGGGGTGTGGAGCGAGGCGCAGCACCAGGCCTTGGTGGCGGAGCTGGAGGCGGAAGTGGCCGCCGCGTGGACGGAAGCGTTGCGGTACGGCGCGTTGAACGAAGGCCCTCAACTCAATCCCGAGTTGATGTTTGAAGACGTGTTTCACGCCTTGCCGCCGTTGTTGCAAGAACAGCGCGCGCAGTGGCAACAGGAGCGTGATCCCTCATGAGTCAGATGAACATGATTCAAGCGCTCAACAGCGCCATGGACGTTGCCCTCGGGAGCGATCCGAGTGTCGTGGTGCTGGGCGAGGACGTAGGCTATTTCGGTGGGGTGTTCCGAGTCACCGACGGATTGCAGCGCAAGTATGGCGAACATCGGGTGTTGGACACGCCGATCGCCGAGGGCGGCATCATCGCGGTGTCGATTGGAATGGCCGTCAATGGCCTCAAGCCCGTCGCTGAAATTCAATTTGTGGATTACATTTACCCCGGTTACGATCAGATCGTCTCCGAACTGGCGCGCCTACGCTACCGCAGCGCCGGCGCGTTCAGTGCGCCCGTCGTCATTCGATCGCCGTGCGGGGGCGGGATTCGCGGCGGGCAAACCCACTCGCAAAGCCCCGAAGCCTTGTTTGCGCACGTGTGTGGCATTCAAGTCGTCATTCCCTCCAACCCCTACGATGCCAAAGGATTGTTGTTGGCGGCCATTGATTCGCCGGATCCAGTGCTCTTTTTGGAGCCCAAGCGAATTTACAACGGGCCATTCTATGGCGACCCGACGCAGTCGGCGCAGTCCTGGTCACGACACCCCTTAGGGGAAGTTCCGGACGGACACTATCACGTGCCCATTGGCGTGGCCAAACGGGTTCGCGTAGGCCATGAGGTGTCGATCATCAGTTACGGCACGATGGTGCACGTGGCCCAGGCCGCGGCCGAGGCGATGGGCGTGGATGCCGACATCATCGATGTGCGCTCGATTGTGCCCTTGGATGTGGCGACGATCGTCGATTCGGTGAACCGCACGGGCCGCTGCGTCATCGTGCACGAGGCGACGCGCTTTGCGGGCTTTGGGGCAGAAATTGCCGCGCTGGTGCAAGAGAAGTGCTTTTGGAATTTGAACGCCCCCATCGAACGCGTCGGGGGATTTGACACGCCGTATCCACACGCGTTCGAGTGGGAATATTTTCCTGGTCCAAAACGCATTCAAGCCGCATTGACGCGCGTCCTGGAGCCGAAATAGCATGGGCCGCTATGAATTCAAGTTGCCCGATTTGGGGGAAGGCACCGTCTCCTCGGAGATTGTGCAATGGCGGGTGGCGCAGGGCGACGTCGTTGCCGAAAACGCGCCATTGGTGGAACTGGCGACCGAAAAGGCCGTCGTTGAAGTCACCGCGCCGGTGAGTGGCACGGTGGTGGCGCTCAATGGTCAGCCGGGCGATGACATCCCCGTGGGCTCGGTGTTGGTGGTGTTTGAGACCAATGCCGGTGGCGCTGCAACCGCGCCCATCGGCGACGCGACGGTTGCCGTCATGGATCCCGCCATGGATCCCGCCGTGCCCGTCGGGCCGCGTCGGCGGCAGGCGGGCGATGCGCCCACGCGCGTGATGACTTCACCGGTGGTGAGGCGCTTGGCGCGCGAATTCAATATCGATCTGACCCAAGTGCACGGCAGTGGGCCGCAAGGCCGCATTGAGCGCGTGGACATCGAGGCGTGGATTGCACACCCCGAGCAGGCCCACCGCGCCACAGGGGAGGCACGGCCTGCATCGGTCGAGACGGCCGAGACGGACGCGATGGGCGCGCCGGATGTCGCCATTCGTCGCGTGCCGGTGATTGGCGTGCGCCGCGTGATTGCGGAGCGAATGGTGAAAGCCATGCAGTCGATTCCCCACATCACCTACGTTGAAGAAGTCGATCTGACCCACTGCGATGAAAAGCGTCGTGCGCTCAACAGCCGCTTGCAGGCCAACGAAGCCGCCTATACGTTTTTGCCTTTGGTGATCGAAGCGCTGACCCGCGTGTTGCCACGCCACCCCAGACTCAATGCCCATTACGATCCCAAAGACAACGTCATTCTCGAGTATGACGCGGTGCACGTGGGCATCGCCACGCACACCCCGGATGGGCTTAAAGTGCCGGTATTGAAACACGCAGAGCGGTTGACCTTGGCGCAAACCCGCGATCAATTGAATCGCTTGTCGGAACGCGCGCGCACCAATCAAGCGACGCGGGCGGAGCTGACCGGATCCACCATCACCATCACCTCCTTGGGCAAATTGGGTGGGGTCGTCTCCACGCCGATCATCAATCCGCCCGAAGTGGCGATCATCGGCTTAAACCAAGCCAAACCGGCGGTGGTGGTTCAAGACGGTCAGACGATGGTGATTCGGTTGATGATGAACATCTCGGCGTCGTTTGATCATCGGTTTGTCGACGGTTACGATGGCGCCTTGTTCATACAGGATCTGAAGCAGGAGTTGGAGCGCGTCTGACGCGCCATCGCCGCAGTCGCTTCGGCGAGGGTAATTTGCTAAACTGGCCGCACGTCAGTTTGGGGTTACATCATGTTAGAAGCCGCAAAAACCGCTCCCTTTGGCAGTGTTCTGGGTCCGTTAATGGCAACGGCGACGTTTAAGGACGGGCAGTGGGGATCCCCGGATTGGGTGCCGGTGGCGCCGTTGTCGATTCATCCGGCCGCCCACGTGTTGCACTACGCGTCCGAAATCTTTGAAGGCTTTAAGGCCTATCGGTGGGCCGATGGCAGCGTGCACGTCTTTCGCATGGATCGACACCTCGCCCGCTTTCGTCAAAGCGCCGAAGCGTTGCGCTTGCCGGTGCCGCCCGTGGAGTTGTTGGAAACCGCCATTTTGGAACTCATTCGCAAGTCCGCCGACGTGGTGCCCGAAGCGCCCGGATCGCTGTATCTGCGCCCCGCGTTGATCGGAACCTCTCCCAATATTGGTGCGGCGGGATCGCCGACCAAAGAGGCGCTGCTCATGGTGTTGGTGAGCCCGGTGTACGACTACTTCGCCGGTGGCCTCAAACCCTTGACGATCTACGTTGAAGAGTCGGCAACCCGCTGCGCCAGCAATATGGGCATGGTTAAAACCGGCGGCAATTACGCGGCCGCGTTGGGCCCGACCTTGCTCGCCAAAGAACGCTTTGCGGCCGATCAAGTGCTGTTTGCGCCACACGGGGAAGTGCAAGAAACCGGTGCGTCCAACTTTTTGTTGGTGCGCGACAAGCACATCCTCACCAAAGCCTTGGATCGGAGTTTCTTGCACGGGGTGACGCGCGATTCCTTGTTGATCCTGGCCAAAGACTTAGGCTTCACCGTTGAGGAACGACGGGTGAGTTTGGAGGAAACGGTGGCGTGGATCAAAACCGGCGAAGCCGCGTTATCCGGCACGGCGGCGGTGTTGGCCCCCGTGGGCACGTTGATCATCAAAGACCAACGCCAGGCCGTGGGCGATGGCGGCGTGGGGCCCGTGGTGAAGAGTTTGCGCGACGCGTTGATTGGGATTTATCGCGGCGAACGTGCGGATTCGTACGGTTGGCTTCGACCCGTCGTTTAACCGGCACACCCGCGCGCCATGTCGAAATCGTCGTCCCACTCCAAAACCGTGTACGTGTGCGCGGACTGCGGCGATCACATGGCCAAATGGCAAGGGCAGTGTCCCGGGTGTGGGGCGTGGAACACCCTCAAAGCCTTGTCGGTTGGCAAACACCGACCCAGCAGCGCAACCCGTTTGGTCGAAGCCAGCGCCGCGCTGAGTTTGGAGGCGGCGTTGGCGCAAAGCGATGAGCGGTTCTTGGCCCGACAAGACACGCAAAGCGCCGAACTCAATCGCGTCTTAGGCGGTGGCCTGGTCCAAGGCTCGGTCACGCTCATCGGCGGCGATCCGGGGATCGGCAAATCCACGTTGTTGTTGACCGTGGCCACCGCCGTAGGCAGTGTGGCGCCGGTGTTGTACGCCACCGGCGAAGAGAGCGTGCATCAAATCGCGCTGCGCGCCAAACGCTTGGGCGTGAACAGCGAACGCTTGACCTTGTTGGCCGAAACCGACTTGGACACCATTTTGGATCACGCGCAGCGCTTGGCGGGGATTCGATTGTTGGTGATCGATTCGGTCCAAACCATGTCCTCCAGTGCGGTGGAATCCAGCGCCGGCAGCGTGTTGCAACTTCGCGAGTGCACCGCGCGCTTGGTGGAATACGCCAAGCGCACCCACACCGCCGTGGTGCTCATTGGTCACGTCACCAAAGACGGCCAAATCGCCGGGCCTCGGGTGTTGGAACACCTGGTGGACACGGTGTTGTATTTTGAATCCGATGCCCAAAGCCGCTTTCGCCTCTTGCGATCGATCAAAAATCGCTTTGGCGCGACGGGGGAATTGGGGTTGTTTGTGATGGACGGCAGCGGTCTGAAAGAAGTCAAAAATCCCTCCGCCATTTTTTTATCGCGCGCGCGCCACGCGGTGCCGGGCAGCGTGGTGACGGTGACCCGCGAGGGAACGCGCTCGGTGTTGCTTGAAGTGCAAGTGCTGTGCGATCCCTCGCGCCTAGAGCATCCGCGACGCGTCGCGGTGGGTTTGGAGCAGGCGCGGCTGCATTTGTTGTTGGCGGTGTTGTCCAAGCACGGCGCGCTCAGTTTGGGGTCGTGCGATGTGTTCGCCAACGTCGTCGGTGGCTTAAAAATCGCCGAAACCAGTGCCGATTTGGCGTGGGTCGCGGCGGCGGTGTCCAGTTATAAAAACCAAGCGGTCGATAACGCCACGGTGGTGTTTGGGGAATGCGGGCTGTCGGGCGAGGTTCGCCCCATTGCCTACGGCGAAGAGCGTTTGCGCGAGGTCGCACAACACGGGTTTACGCGTGCGATCATTCCCAAGGCCAACGCGCCACGCGAGGCCGTTGCGGGATTGACGGTGATCGGCGTTTCCCATTTGGACGAAGCGCTCAAAGCGCTGCAGCTGATCTGAACGCGATTAGGTCGAACCGTAACCGCCCCCGCCGGGGGTGGCGATCACAAAGGTGTCTAAGGCCTCGAGGTCCACCTGAGCGGTGCTCGCCAATTCGAAAACGCGTCCATCGGCTTTGACGACGGCATTGCGCCCACACGCGCCGTCCTGACCGCCGTTGAGGCCAAAGGGGCCGTGCACGCGGTTGTTGCTTAAAATCGAGGCGGTCATGGGTTCTAAGAACACGATGCGCCGCTCGCCGCCGTCGCCGCCGCGCCATTGCCCCGATCCCCCCGATCCGGTGCGGATGGCAAACGACTCCACCCGGACGGGATAGCGATACTCCAACACCTCGGGATCGGTCAGCCGCGAGTTGGTCATGTGGGTTTGCACCACGGCGGTGCCGTCAAACCCCAAGCCCGCGCCGGAGCCCCCGGCGATGGTTTCGTAGTATTGGACCCGATCGTTGCCGAAAGTGAAATTATTCATCGTGCATTGGCTGGAGGCCACCACGCCCAAGGCGCCGTACAGGGCGTTGGTCACGGCGCTGGAGGTCTCGACGTTGCCCGCGACGACCGCGGCGGGAAACGTGGGGTTTAACAGCGAGCCCGCTGGAACGATTATCGATAGCGGTTTGAGGCAACCGTGGTTTAAGGGAATGTCGTCCTTGACCAGCGTTCGAAACACGTACAACACCGCGGCGGTGGTGATGGACTTGGGCGCATTGAAATTGTTGTCGACTTGTGGGCTGGTGCCGGTGAAATCAATGAGGGCCGAGCGCGCGGCGCGATCAACTTTTAGGCGCACCTGAATCTGAGCGCCGTTGTCGAGGGTTAAGGCGAAGGCGCCGTCGTGCAGCGCTGCAATGGCCTGACGCACGCATTCTTCGGCGTTGTCTTGCACGTGTTGCATGTAGGCCTTCACGGTGTCCAGGCCCATTTTGTCAACCAGTTTGAGGAGTTCGCGAATGCCCGTTTGGTTGGCGGCGATTTGCGCCTTCAGATCCGCGCGATTTTGATGGGGGTTGCGACACGGCAAGGCCCCGCGTTCGAATACCTCCGAAAAGTGGTCTTCTTGAAACACGCCGTTGTCGACCAGTTTGAGGGATTGAATCAACACGCCCTCGTCGTGAATCGTTTTGGAATGCGCTGGCATGGAGCCTGGGGTGATGCCGCCGACGTCGGCGTGATGGCCGCGACTGGCGACGTAAAAATCCGCGGTCGTGGCGTGTGGCGAGGCAAACACGGGCGAGACCACGGTGATGTCGGGCAAATGCGTGCCGCCGTGATAGGGATCGTTGAGCACAATCACATCGTTGGGTTTTAAATCCGGATGCTGCGCGATGACCGCTTGAATGGAATCGCTCATGGAGCCCAGGTGCACCGGAATGTGCGGCGCGTTGGCGATCAGATGACCCTTCGAATCAAATAAGGCGCAGGAGAAATCCAGGCGTTCCTTAATGTTGACCGAGTAGGCGGTGCTTTGCAGACTCAACCCCATTTGCTCGGCGATGGCCATGAAGAGGTTGTTGAACACTTCCAATAAAATCGGATCGACGGCGACGCCCACAGCCGTGCGTTGAGCGCGGGGGAGGTGGCGGTGAATCATCACCTGCCCGCCGCCACTGACCACCGCGCGCCAGCCTTTTTCGACGACGATGGTGGAATGTGGATCGACGATCATGGCCGGTCCATCCACATAATCGCCCGCGCACAGCTGATCGCGTTGATGCAACGGCGCGTCGCGGAAGGCCTTGGTGTCGTCGTCGAAAAATCCAGTCCACTCCACCCGCGTGGTGGCGACGGCGGGCTGGGTGGCGGTGGCGAGCGTGGTGGTGGTCGGCGTGAGCGAGCCCACCCGGGTGGTCTCCAGCACCACCGATTCGATCGTCAAGCGACGCTCGGGCATCAAAAATGAAAAGCGCTGTTGATGGGCGTGCTCAAATTGAGCGACGAGGGACTGCAATCGATGCGCGTGGTCGTCGCCCTCGGGCAGCGCGCATTCAATCGCGCTGTCGGTGCCGTCGTATTTGAGGCGCAGATCGACTTTGAAGCGCAGTGGGTATTTGCCTTGCGCGGCGCTCGCCTGGGTCTGCTCGCGTTGCAGGGCTTTAATTCGGGCCAGCGCGTCTTCTAAGGCGGTCGAGTCGAGGGGCTTTTCGATGCTGATTTCACGCACCTGCGTGTCGTCGGCCAATCCGATGCCATAGGCGCTGAGCACCGACGCTAAGGGGTGCAACAGGATGTGGTTCATGCCCAAGGAATCCGCCACGGCACAGGCCAATTGCGCGCCCGCGCCACCGAAGCACTGCAGGGTGTATTCGCTGACGTTGTACCCGCGCGCGATCGAGATCTTTTTAATCGCGTTGGCCATTTGCTGAACCGCAATTTTGAGCGCGCCCGCGGCCACCGTTTGGCTGTCGATGGGCTGCGCCAGCGCCGCCGACATCTGCGCCGCCAGTTGCTGGAAGCGGTGCTCGACGACGCCCGCGTCGATGGGCAAATTCCCCGCCGCGCCAAAAACCGCCGGAAACTGGTCGGCGCGAATGCGGCCCAGGTGGACGTGGGCGTCGGTGATGGTCAGCGGACCGTTGTTGCGATAACACGCCGGGCCCGGGTTCGCGCCAGCGGACTCGGGGCCGATGCGCAAGCGCGCGCCGTCGAATCGGATGATGGAGCTGCCCCCGGCGGCCACGGTGTGAATGTTGAGCATCGGGGTTTGCAGCCGCACGCCCGCGACGCTGGTTTCGTAGACGCGCTCAAACGGTCCGTCGACGTGACTGACGTCGGTGGACGTGCCGCCCATGTCAAAGCCAATGATTTTGGTGATGCCCACTTCCGCGGCGGTTTTGGCCATGCCGACAATTCCGCCGGCGGGGCCGGACAAAATCGCGTCTTTGGCTTGAAAGCGCTGCGCGTCGGTGAGTCCGCCAAAGCTTTGCATGAACGACAGGGGAATGCCGGGCAAGTGCTGGGCCACTTGATTCACGTAGCGCCTTAAAATCGGCGCCAAATACGCGTCCACCACCGTGGTGTCGCCGCGGGGGATGAATTTAATGAGGGGGCTGATGTGGTGCGAGAGCGTGATTTCGGTGAAGCCCACGCCGCGCGCCACGTCGGCGGCGCGCACTTCGTGCTGGGGGTTTTGCCAGGCGTGCAGGAACACCACGGCCAGCGCGCGATGCCCCTGCGCCCACAGGTGTTGGCATTGCGCTGCAAACTGTGACTCGTTGAATGCGGTGAGGATTTGGCCGCGCGCGTCGATGCGCTCCTCCACTTCAATGACGTGGTCGTAGAGTAATTGGGCGCGCTCAATCTGCAGCGCAAATAAGTGGGGTCGGGCCTGATGTCCAATGCGCAACGCGTCTTTAAACCCTGTGGTGGTCACCAGCACCGGCGCCTGACCTTTGCGCTCCAACAGCGCGTTGGTGGCGACGGTGGTGCCCATTTTGACGTGCGCGACTTGATCGGGGCGGATGGCCTCGCCGGGGTTTAAGCGCAATAAGCGGCGGATTCCCTCGATCGCGGCATCGGCATAGCGCGTGGGGTTTTCGGACAACACTTTTAACGTGTGTACGGCGCCATCGGGGGCTAAGCCGACGACGTCGGTAAACGTGCCGCCGCGATCAATGAAAAATTGCCACCGCCCGTCGCTCATGGGCGCGCGCCTCGGCTTGGGGGCGAGGCGCGCTCGTCGCCGTAGGGCTCGGTTAAGGCGCGTGCGTGGGTTTCCGGTAAGAAGAACGCGCTGGCGATCACCAGCAGATAGCACGCGGCCGCGAGCAGTCCCAAGGTCGTTCCCAACGATGCTCCGTGCGAACTGAGCACGCCGATGATCAAGGTGCAGATCGATGCCAAGGCGCGCCCCACGTTGTAGCAAAACCCTTGACCGGAACCGCGCACGTCGTTGGGAAACAGTTCGCTCAAATACGCGCCCATGCCCGAGAAAATGCCCGACACGAAAAATCCCAAGGGAAATCCCAAGACCAACATCTGCGCGTCGGTGATGGGCCATTGGGTGTACGCCAAGACCAGCGCGCCGCCCACCACCGCAAAGCTCATAAAGGCGCGGCGTCGGCCGATGCGATCGCACCACCAACCGCTGCACAGATAGCCCGCGAAGGATCCGGCGATGAGCACCAACAGATAGCCGCTGGTGTTCAAAACGGTGAGATGGCGTTCGGTTTTTAAGAACGTGGGCAGCCAGGTGGTGACCGAGTAGTACGCGCCTTGCATGCCGGTCGCCAACAGCGAGGCGAGGAGGGTGGTTTTGAGCAAACGGGGACTGAAAATGCCGAGGAACGATAATCCCGATGGGGTGCGGGGTCGTTGTTGGAACACGGGGGGTTCCTTCACTTTACGGCGAATGTACAGCAGCAGCAAAGCCGGGGTGATCCCGACCCAAAACAGGCACTTCCAGGCCAACTCCGGCGGCAGCAGCCCAGACGCCAACGCAAAACAACCCGCCGCTAAGGCCCAGCCCACCGCCCAACTGGATTGAACCAAGCCGGCTGCCTTGCCGCGAAACTCCGCTTGAATCGTTTCCGCGATCAAGACCGAGCCGACGGCCCACTCGCCCCCCATCCCAAACCCTTGCGCGGTGCGCGCCAACAGCAGTTCGGAGAAGGAATGCGTGAACCCGCATAGACAGGTAAACCCGGAAAACCACAGGACGGTCCATTGCAACACTTTGACTCGACCAAAGCGGTCCGCCAAGATGCCGGCCACCCAACCGCCGAGGCTTGAGGACAACAACGCGCCGGTGGCGATGGTGCCGGCTTCGGCCTTGCTCATGCTCCAGGCGCTCATGAGCGTGGGGATCAAAAAGGTGTACATCATAAAATCGAAGCCATCGAGGGCGTAACCGCTAAACGTCGCCACGAGGGCGCGTCGTTCCTGGGCGTTGGTGTGTTGTATCCACATAAGACCTTCCTGAGATCAAATCAACTGCTGGGCGCCAAGCCGCGACGCCTCAGGCGGCGGGATTGGCGCGATCGTCGTGCGAGGCTCCCCGATGCGGTTTGGCTTTTTTCAAGCGCACACTTTGCACGCGGTGGTCTTGCACTTTGAGGACTTCCAAAATGACGTCGTCGAATTTCAGAGTGGTCCCAACGCGGGGGATGTTTTCAATGCGTTCTTGCACCAGCCCATTGATCGTGCGCGCTTCCCGGGCGATCAATTTAAAGTTGGAGCGGCGATTCAAATGGCTCAGCAGCGTGGTGCCCGGCAGGATGAGGCTGCCATCGGCGGCGTTTTTAAAGCGATGAGGCGCGCTGACGTCCGAGTCTTGAAACTCACCGACGATCTCCTCCAGAATGGCGTCGAGGGTGACCATTCCTAAGATCTCGCCGTATTCATCAACGATGTACGCTTGTTGGCGCCGCTCTTCTTGAAAGCGCTGAAGTTGTTGCAGCAGGGTGGTTCCGAGCGGCGCGTAGATGGGTTTGCGCGATTGCGCGAGTTTTTCTAAGGCCGCCACGTCGATGGTGGAGCGCAGCAGTTGCGCGGTCAAATCTTTGACGTGCACCACACCGATGAGGTTGTTGACGTCGTCGCGGTAAACGGGCAACCGCGAGGGAACGCCGCTGCGTAACAAACTCAAGATCCGATCCAGCTCGTCGTTCAAATCGATTCCGACGATGTCGGTGCGCGGGATCATGATGTCTTCCACGCGAATCCGCTCCAAATCCAATAGGCCGGTGACCATTTGGCGATGATTTAAGGGAATCAGGCTGCTGGCTTCGGTGACGAGGGTGCGCAGCTCACTGGCGCTCAACGGGGTGTGGGCGTCTTGCGAGTTCTTTTTCATGCCCATCAATCGCAGCCAGCCGCGCGTGAGGGTGGTCACGGGCCAGACCACCGGAACGCTCAACCACAACAGCGGTCGATAAATGAACGCGGCCGTTAAGGCGATGGAGTCGGCGTGCACCACGGCCCAGGTCTTGGGGATGACTTCGGCGAACAGCAGAAGGATTAAGGTCGTGGCGCCTTCGGTGATGGCCAACCACTCGGGGCTGCCGTGCTCTAAGGTGGCCACGGTGACGAGGCTGGCGGCGGTGACGTTGAGCAAGGTGTTGCCCATGAGGATGAGCGCGATGAGTTCGTCGGTGCGCCCCAGGATGGTTTCCACGTGTTTGGCGCCCGGTTTGCCCTCGGCGGCCCAATGGCGAATGCGATAGCGGTTGACGCTCATCAAGGCGGTTTCGGTGGCGGAGAAAAACGCCGACCCGCACACGCAGGCGATGAAGCCGATGACCCAGTGGATCATCGCTTAGCCCCAGTGCCGATTGAGCAACAGTTCCAGAACGAACTTTGAACCGAAGTAGCCCAACAGCAGGTTGGCCATGCCAAATAACGTAAACTGCAACACGCGACGCGCACGCCATCCATAGCGAACTCTGCCTACCAATAATATGGCGAAGGTGACCCAGGCCAATCCCGTGAACACAATTTTATGCCACAAATGTTGAGTGGTTGGGTTGGTGACGTAGAAAAACCCCGTCAGCAACGCGAACGACAGGGCAATGAACCCTCCGCTGAGGGACTGAAACAGCAAGCCCTCGATGGCGTCCAATGCGGGCAGGTGCGCTTGCCAGCCGGTCAACGCGACTCGTTTTCGAAGCGTGCGATGCACGGTCATGAGCGCCACCGCGCTGATGGCCGCAATCCCGAACCAGGCGACCGCAAGTCCAGCCAGCGCGATGTGGGCCGCCAACTCCCACGGTGGGTGTTGCGGCGGGCTGAAGCCGTTTAAGAGTCCGGTGAGGGCCGACAGCACGAGGCTTGCGATCAGAATGAGAATCGGCATCAAGCGCAGATTGGGAACCCAGAATAAAGTCACCGCCGTGAGCGCCATAATCCAGCCGATTAAGGAGGCGGAGTCGGTGATGGCCAGACTCAAGCCGTTGACGTCCACCGTGGCGCGGAACAATTGCAGGCCGTGGACGAGGATGGCCAGCAGTCCCAGGCCACGGGTGAACCCAGTGGTCGACGCACGCCCCCGCAGGTCGAGGACGCCGCGCAGCACGGCCGCCGAATACAGCAGCGCGGGCAGGCCAAACAGATTTAAGAGGCTCATATTCACAGCCGGATCATCGCATGTGAAGCGTCGCAGGGGAAGAGGTTTATAATGCGGCGTACGAAGAGGAAATGTCATGTTTGACCGGTTGACGGAACGATTATCGCAGGCGGTGGCTAATCTCACGGGGCGTGGGCGTTTGACGGAGGAAAACATCTCCGACGCGCTGCGTCAGGTCCGTATGGCGCTCATCGAGGCCGACGTGGCGTTGCCGGTCATCAAGAGCCTCCTGGACGCGGTCAAACCGCGGGCCTTGGGGGTTGAGGTTCAAAAGAGCCTCACGCCGGGCCAGGTGTTCATCAAAATCCTGCACGACGAGCTGGTTGCTCTCATGGGGCCTCCGGCCGACCGCTTGGATCTGCGTCACGAACCACCGGTCACGGTGTTGCTCGCGGGCTTGCAGGGTGCGGGCAAGACCACGACTGCGGCCAAATTGGCGAAATTTCTAAAAGAATCTGAGAAAAAACGCGTATTGTTGGCATCGGTCGACATCTATCGGCCGGCGGCGATATTGCAGTTGGAACGGCTGGCCGAACAAATTGGGGTGGGGTTTTTAAAGACCGACGCCACCGATCCGCTGGAGATTTGCGCCAAGGCGCAGGAGGCGGCGCGCAACGGCAATGTGGATGTGTTGATCATCGATACGGCGGGTCGCCTGCACGTCGACGATGAAATGATGGTTGAAATTAAGAAGATTGACCAAAAAGTGAAGCCGCATCAGCGGTTATTTGTGGTCGACGCGATGGCCGGTCAAGACGCCTTAAATTCGGCCAAGGCCTTTCACGAGGCCTTGGACCTTACGGGCATTGTTCTCACCAAGGCGGACGGCGATTCGCGTGGCGGTGCCGCGTTGTCGGTGCGACATTTGACCGGTCGACCCATCTTGTTCCTGGGGGTGGGCGAAAAAGTGGATGCCTTAGAACCGTTCCATCCGGATCGGCTCGCCTCCCGAATTTTGGGCATGGGGGATGTGGTCAGTTTGGTGGAGCAGGTTCACAAAGACCTAGATCATCAAAAAGCCGCCAAGTTGGCGGAGAAGTTGACCCAAGGCAAAAGCTTTGATTTCAATGATCTCAAAGAACAGATGCAGCAAATTCAAAAAATGGGCGGCGTGGCGGGCCTTTTAGACAAAATGCCGGCCCAATTGGCCAAAGCGGCGAATTCGCAAGCGACGGGCATGGACGAGCGCACCATCAAACATCAAATTGCGATCATCGACTCGATGACCAAAAAAGAGCGGCGTCGGCCCGATCTCTTAGACGGCTCGCGCAAACGACGCATTGCCAACGGCGCCGGGGTTCAGGTTCAGGACGTCAATCGCTTGCTCAAACAGTTTTTGCAGATGCAAAGCGTCATGAAACAGTTCAGCAAAGGGGGCATTAAAAATATGATGCGCATGCTGGGCGGCAAAATGGGCGGCGGGTTTAGACCGTTTTAAAACACAGCGCGGTGCCCATCGAGCATGCGCGCTGCGCTCGAGGCGCGAAATGCCACAGCGTCGTGGGGTGAGTGGCGCTGTGAGCCGATGAGTCGATTGGTCGATGAGCCAATCGATGACGCGAGTCCCCTTAATTCCCTGAAACGCTGTCAACGACGAGGCGAATAACCGTCACGGAAATTTTTTTGATGGTGACCCCAGCGCCATTTAAAAACGCACGAAGCGATCACGCTCGCCGCGATGTCGGCATCGCGATCACCCGTTAGGGACGAGTCGAGGCGTGGCCTCGACGAGCGGGGCCGATCGAATCCGGCGATGGCGCTGGGCGCCGTTTGGTCTGCGAGCCGCTGTGGCGCGATGCCGATGGGTCCGTGGAGGCGGCAGAACCGTGGGGGCGTTTGTTATTTTTATCAATAAAATCAATATTTTGAGTTGATTCGGCGGCGCAGGCAATCCGATCGATGCGCAGGCGTCGCGTTCAAGCGCCCTCGAGGGGACGCCGCCACCGCCAAAGAAGCATAAGGAACTGGTATTTCATGAGTAATTTCAGTAAACTAGGCGGCTTCCCAGCGGTGGGTGAGAGCCCGGCGCGTTTTTTGAGATTGTTAAGGATTCACATGGTTACGATTCGTTTGACGCGTCGCGGTGCCAAGAAGGAACCGTTCTATCACGTCGTGGTGATCGATAGTCGCAAGCGCCAAGGTGGCACGATTCTCGAGCAAGTTGGTTTTTTTAATCCCATTGCTCGCGGCAAAGAAACCTCGTTGCGCTTAGATACGGCTGCAATTGACGCTTGGATTAAAAAAGGTGCGAAGCCTTCTGATCGAGTGGCCGCATTAGTGCGACAGTACTCGAAGGAAGCGCAAGCCGCCTAAGGAGTTGCGACCGTGGAACGAATGATCGTCCTCGGTCGATTTCGGTCGCCTTTTGGCATCAAAGGGCAGATCAAAGTAGAGTCGTTCACAGACCCTCCCGAAGCGCTGTTTGAGCATTCGTGCTGGCTGATTAAGCGAGCCAGTGGAGAGGTTGAGTCGGTGAAAGGATTTTCTTTTCAGCGACACGGCTCGAGCGATTTATGGTTAGTGACTCTCCCAGGGGTGACGACGCCAGAACAGGCCAAGGTGTGGGTGAACTTAGAGATCGCACAAACGCGCGATCAGTTGACTGCTCTCAAAGCCGGTGAGTATTACTGGGAAGATTTGCGTGGCCTGACGGTGGTCACGACGGCGGGGCAGAATCTCGGAGTGGTGGATCACTTCTTAGAGTTTCCAGCCAATCCGGTTATGGTGGTGAAAGCGGGTCGAGTGGAGCATTGGTTGCCACTGACGAAGTCCATGTTGGGCCAGGTGGACTTGCCGGCAGGGCAGATGGTGGTGGACTGGGATCCGTTGTGATGGCCATTGAATTTGAAGTGGTGACGTTGTTTCCAGCCATGATTGAAGCGCAGCTTTCAGGTGGCGTGGTGAAACGGGCACTCGACAGGGGCTTGGCGCGCGTGGGGTGTGTAGACCCACGGGCGTTTGCGAAAGACGCCCATCGCACGGTCGACGATCGGCCGTACGGGGGGGGGCCCGGAATGGTGATGAAGCCGGATGTGGTGGCGTTGGCCATCGATGAGGCGATGCGACGCTTGCCGCAAGGCAGTCGTCGGGTGTATTTATCGGCACAAGGTCGGCGTTTTGATCAAAACAAAGCGCGGCAGGTGGCGAGCTGGCCTGGCGTGATGTTGCTCGCCGGACGGTATGAAGGCGTGGATGAGCGATTAATTGAATCGCACATCGACGAGGAATGGTCGATTGGCGATGTGATTCTGACGGGCGGAGAACTCCCCGCTGGAATCGTCATCGACGCGGTGGTGCGATTGCTGCCTGGGGCTTTAAACGATGAGGAATCGGCCTTACAGGACTCTTTCGCGCTGACGCGCCCGATACTGGACTGGCCGCATTACACGCGACCAGAGCAGTGGCAAGGACGAGAGGTGCCTTCGGTATTGCGAGAAGGCAATCACGCGGCCATTGCGCGTTATCGGTTAAAGCAGGCGTTGGGACGAACGTTCGAGCGCCGACCGGATTTGTTAGAAGGGTTGGAGTTAAGCCGTGAAGAACGGGAATTGCTCCGTGAGTATGTAGAGGAAATGAAGTTATGAAAAATGCAGTCATTCAAGCCATTGAGGCTCGTCAAAGCAGCCGTCAACTGCCCCAGTTCGGCCCCGGCGACACCGTCGTGGTTGAAGTTAAGGTCAAAGAAGGCGACCGCGAGCGCGTGCAGGCGTACGAAGGCGTCGTGATTGCCATGAGCAATCGTGGACTCAACTCAACCTTCACGGTGCGTAAAATCAGCCACGGGGAAGGCGTGGAGCGCGTGTTCCAAAGCTATTCGCCGTCGTTGGGCGAGATCACGGTGAAGCGTCGCGGTAAAGTCCGTCGCGCGAAATTGTATTATTTGCGTGATCGCTCCGGTAAGTCGGCGCGTATTGAAGAGCGCATCTAACGCAACACAGCCGGTCGCGCGCGGGTGTGATTGCACCCATCGCGTGATCGAGCCCCGTGAGGGCGACTGTCGTGTGACACTGAAGGCCATCCGCATCGGTTGGCCTTTTTTGTTGACAGTGTCAAAGCGTTGTCGATAGGATGACAAGCCGCACGTGAGGCGGATCGCCAAGGGTTGGGAGTCGAGATCATGTTAAAAGGCCTATTCACTGTCCTAAAATTCATCTTTCGCTTGATCGAAGGAATTGGGCGCATCCTGATGGTCATCCTTCTGTTGGTGTTGATCGGAATGATCGCGGGAGCCGGCGGTCACAAAGCCGTCACCGCGCCGTCGGATCACTACGCGCTCATCGTTCACCCGCACGGTCAATTGGTGGAACAGTTGTCCGACACTGCGCTCTCTCTGTCGGAAGTGGCCAGCCCAAACGATGGGCCGCAGGAGACTTTGGTCGGCGATGTGGTCAAAGCGATTCGCGCCGCCAAAGGTGACGCGCACGTCAAGGCCTTGGTCATTGATGCCAGTGATTTGGATCACAGCGGCCTCACCAAGATCAACACCATCGTGGCGGCGATCGACGAGTTTAAAACCGCGGGCAAACCCGTGTACGCCTACGCGCGCAACGCCACCCAGGAACAGTATTACCTATTGGCCAGCGCCGATCAGTTGATGCTTGATCCCACGGGCGAATTGGAACTGGTGGGCATCGCCAGCTATCAGTTGTATTTTCATGAGGCGTTGGACCGCTTGGGTGTGGACATCAACGTGTTTAAAGTGGGTACGCACAAATCGTATCCCGAACCGTTTATTCGTCAAGACATGTCGAAAGAAGATCGCGAACAGCGCGTCAAATTACTCGAGCCCATCTGGTCCGACTACCAACACGGCATTGAACAATCCCGTCACTTGCCGGCCGGTTCGATCGATCAGTTCATCAAAGGCAGCGTCGCGGGCTTGAAATCGCTCAAAGGCGACGATGCGCAGTGGGCGTTACAAAACAAGTTGGTGACGGTGCTTGGCACCGAACAGGATTTTGAAGCGCAGATGATTAAAGAAGTGGGTGAGGACAAAACCTCGCACAGTTTTCACGCGCTCGATGCCAGTGATTATTTAGAGTTGCACGGCGATTCAAAATCGAAAAGCCACTCCAAAAACGTTGCGGTGATTGTGGCCGCCGGCGACATCGTGGATGGCGAGGCGCCCGCAGGTCAAATTGGTGGCGACACCTTAGCCCGAATTTTGCGGCAAGCGCGATTGGACGATTCGGTCAAAGCGGTGGTGTTGCGCGTGGACAGTGGCGGCGGCAGTATGTTGGCCTCGGAAACGATCCGCCGTGAAGTGTTGGCGCTCAAAGCCGCTCACAAACCCGTGGTGGCGTCCATGAGCAGTGTGGCCGCGTCCGGGGGCTATTACATTGCTGCCGAAGCCGATCGCATATTTGCCGAACCCGACACCGTCACCGGATCCATCGGCGTCTTTGCCATTATTCCGACGTTTCAAAACACCCTTAAAAAATTCGGTGTGGCCAGCGACGGGTTTAGTTCATCGCCCTTGGCCGGCTTGGATGTGGAGCGCTCGTTGACGAGCGAGCAAAAATCGGTGCTGCAAATGGGCGTTGAACACGCCTATTCGGAGTTTGTGTCGATGGTGGCCCACGCCCGACACGTTCCGTTTGAAACCCTCGAGCCGCTGGCGGAGGGCAAAGTGTACTTGGCGCCGGAAGCGTTGCACTTAAAATTAGTGGACCAGTTGGGCACCTTGGATGACGCCATCGCCGACGCGGCGACGCGCGCCGAGCTTAAGCCCAATGAGTATGGCATCGACACGCGCGAGAAAGCGCCAACCTGGCGTGAGATGGTGATTAAGGCGCTCAAAGACAGCCGCGCCGATGGCCATGCGCCGAGCGTCAGTGCGTTCGGGCTCCTCACCAACCCCACCCAGGTGCTCTCGCCACGATTTTTACAACTGCACCCTCAAGTGCGATCGCTGCTGTCGTTAAACGACCCAGCTCACCGCTATGTGTGGTGCGCGTGCACGGCGCCTTGATCGCTGGCGCGCCCATCGCGACGCGCACCGACCGCGTTTTCCGGATCGAATTGCCACGACGCCAAGCGCGTCGTGGGCGTCGTGGTGCTTGCTTAGGCGGCCCAATCTAAAATGATTTTGCCGCTGTGGCCGGAGGCCATGGTTTCAAAGCCCAGGTTGTATTCGCTGACGGGCAGGCGATGGGTGATGATGGGATTGATGTTCAGGCCACTTTGCAGCATGGCGACCATTTTGTACCAGGTCTCAAACATTTCGCGTCCGTAAACGCCTTTCATCATCAGGCCTTTGAAAATAATTTCATCCCAACTGATGCCCGTGTCTTTGGGCATGATGCCCAACAACGCCACGTTCCCGCCGTGATGCATGGTTCGAAGCAGTTCGCGAAACGCCGAGGGCACGCCCGACATTTCCAGGCCCACATCAAAGCCTTCTTCCATCTTGAGGTCCTTCATGACCTCATCCAGATTTTGGGTGCGAACGTCCACCGCGCGCGTGGCGCCCATTTGTTCGGCCAGCTTAAGCCGATACGGGTTGACGTCGGTCACCACGATGTGTCGAGCCCCCACGTGGCGGGCAATCGCGACCGCCATGATGCCAATGGGGCCGGCGCCGGTGATCAACACATCCTCGCCCACCAAGTTAAACGACAGCGCGGTGTGGGTGGCATTGCCAAAGGGATCTAAGATGGAAGCAATGTCGTCGCTGACCGAGTCGGGCAGTTTGAAGACGTTGCTGGCGGGCAGGGCCATGTATTCCGCAAAACACCCCGGACGATTGACGCCCACGCCTTCGGTGTTTCGGCACAGATGACGGCGACCGGCGCGGCAGTTTCGGCAGTAGCCGCAGGTGATGTGGCCTTCTCCGGAAACGCGATCGCCGATTTTAAGGCCACGCACTTCGCTGCCCAGGTCGACGATTTCGCCGCAATACTCGTGGCCGACGGCCATGGGGACCGGAATGGTGCGTTGGGCCCATTCATCCCAGTGCCAAATGTGCATGTCGGTGCCACAGATGGCGGTCTTGCGCATCTTGATGAGCACGTCGTTGGGGCCAATCGTCGGCTCGGGAATGGACTGCATCCAGATGCCTTTTTCGGCTTTGGCTTTGACTAACGCTTTCATAGGGTGTCCTGATTCAATTAGGAAATAATATTCAATTCGCGACCGGCGGTGATGAAGGCCTGGACCGCTTGTTGGATGTCCTCAGTGGTGTGCCCCGCGCTCATTTGGGTGCGAATGCGCGCCTGATCTTTGGGGACCACTGGGAATGAAAACCCAATCACGTACAGCCCGAGCTCCAGCAAGCGGTTGCTCATTTTGACGGCCAAGGGCGCGTCGAACAACATCACGGGAATAATCGGGTGTTCGCCATCGATGAGGGTGAAGCCCGCTTGCGTCATTTCGCGTCGAAATAAGCGAGCGTTGGCAAACAATTGCGCGCGCAGCGCATCGCCGGCTTCAATGCGCTCCAACACCTTAATGGTTGTGGCCGCGATGACCGGCGCGATGGAGTTGGAGAACAGATACGGGCGGCTGCGTTGACGCAACCAGTCAATGATGGGTCGCTTGGCGCTCACAAAGCCACCCGCGGCGCCGCCGAGCGCTTTGCCCAAGGTGCTGGTGATGATGTCGACGCGACCCAACACCTTACAATGCTCAACGCTGCCACGACCCTTGGCGCCCAAAAACCCAGTGGCGTGCGAATCGTCCACGGCCACGAGGGCGTTGTATCGATCCGCCAGATCGCAAATTTCCGCTAAGGGGGCGATCGTGCCGTCCATGGAGAACACGCCGTCGGTGATGATCAAGCGGGTGCGGCAGTGTTGTGAATCTTTCAAGCATTGCTCGAGTTCATTGAGGTTGCGGTTTTGGTAGCGAAACCGCTGTGCTTTACTCAATCGGATGCCATCGATGATCGAGGCGTGATTGAGGGCGTCGGAAATAATCGCGTCTTCGTCGTTTAAGAGCGTTTCAAATAAGCCGCCATTGGCATCAAAACAGCTGGAGTACAGAATCGTGTCTTCCATGCCTAAGAATTGGCTCAGGCGATGTTCGAGTTCGCGATGAATGGTCTGCGTTCCACAGATGAAGCGCACGCTCGCCATGCCAAACCCGTAGGCGTCCAAGGCCGCGTGCGCGGCGCGGGTGATTTCCGCATCCGCCGCCAGCCCCAAATAGTTGTTGGCGCACAAGTTGATGACGTCGCGCCCATCGGCGGTTGTGATGCGCGCTTTTTGGGCGCTGGCGATCGCGCGTTCTTCTTTGTACAACCCAGCGTCTTTGAGTTGCTGCAGTTCGGATTCCAATCGGGCATGAAACGCGCTTTTCATAAAAACCTCTCGCGGGGAGATAAAATTATAGGCAATATTCGGCGCGACCGTCATGCCGTTTGTTGAGCGGTCGATCCAATTTGCTCATCCGGGGTTGCGCACCGGTAAGCCGTCGTGCGACTTTACTTCCTCCATCACCACAAAGGTGTGGGTTGTCTGAACCCCCGGTAGACCCGCGAGGTTTTCCAGAAACTGGCGGTATTCCGCCATGTCCTCACAACGCACTTTGAGCAGGTAGTCAAAGCCGCCTGCCACCATATGGCATTCCAACACCAGCGGCAGGTGTTGAATGCTTTGTTTAAACTGATTAAACACATCCGGTGAGGTGCGGTCCAATCGCACCTCCACAAAGGCCAATAAGGCGAGGCCCAAGGCTTTGGGGTTGAGGCGGGCGTGGAAGCCTTCGATAAAGCCCTCGCGCTCCAGCCGCTTCACGCGTTCGCTGCAAGGCGTTTGGCTCAAATGCACCGACCGAGCCAGCTCCGCCACGGACAATCGTCCATCGCGTTGCAGCAATTCCAGTAATTGACGGTCAATTCGATCAAGTTGTTGCGTCATGGCCATATTTTAGTAATAAATTATTAAAAAATGCAATATAAATAGTTAAAATCACTGTGATAAAACCAATAAAGTAGCCAGTTGCATTAAGGCGTGGGGGCCGGACCCGAGGCGCAGGGGCATGAACTCACCAGTGGCGTTTGGAGTGGGCAATGAAATTAGAGCAGTCGTTTAATACCGCCTGGATGGCCGATGAAGAGAGCTTGGTGCGCGCGTTGCTGAACGAGGTCCCCTCGGAGGCCGCGCGAACCCAACGCGTCGAAGCGCGCGCGGCGCAGTTGGTTTCCGAGGTGCGCTCCACGGCGCTGCAGCGGGGTGGCGTCGATGCGTTTATGCGCGAGTACAACCTGTCCTCGCGCGAAGGCATTGTGTTGATGTGCATCGCCGAGGCGCTGCTGCGAATTCCGGATCCGCTGACGGCGGATCGCTTGATTGCGGACAAGATTGCCGGCGGCAGCTGGAAGCAGCATCTGAACTCCGGATCGATCTTTGTGAACGCGTCGACGGTGGGCTTGTTGCTCACCGGCCAGTTGACGCAGAAGCCCTTTGAAGTCAACGATCCGATGGGGTTTTTACGCCGTTTGGTGGCCCGTATTGGCGAGCCCTTGGTGCGCGCCGCGATGCGCAAAGCGATGCAAATTCTGGGACATCAATTTGTGATGGGCCGATCCATCGAAGAGGGTCTGGCGCGCGCCGCGTCCCTGGATCCGGAGCGCTTTCGAGTGTCGTTTGACATGTTGGGGGAGTCGGCGATCACCCAAGCGGATGCGCAGCGCTATTTGCATTCGTATGAAAGCGCCATCCTCACCATGGGTCGATCGATCAACGTCCAAGGCGGTTGGGCGTCCCGACCGAGCATCTCGGTGAAGTTGTCCGCCATTCATCCGCGTTATGAGATGCAGCAGCGGCGTCGGGTCTTGGATGAACTCAGCGCTTCCTTGAAACACTTGTGTTTGTGCGCTCAAAGCGCGGGCATTGCGCTGACGGTGGATGCCGAAGAAGCGGATCGCTTAGAGCTGTCGTTGGAATTATTGGATCGGGTGTGGACGGATCCGCAACTGAAAGACTGGGAAGGCTTAGGGCTTGCCGTTCAGGCCTATCAAAAGCGCGCCACGCGGGTGGTGGAGCACTTGATGGAACGCTCGGCAACGCGCCCGCCGTTGAACGTGCGCTTGGTCAAAGGCGCGTATTGGGACAGCGAAATCAAGCGCGCGCAAGAACGCGGCGCCTTGGACTATCCCGTGTTCACGCGCAAATCCCACACCGATTTGTCGTATTTGGCCTGCGCCGCGCGCTTGTTTAAAGCGCAACGCATCCGTCGCCAGTTCGCCACCCACAACGCCCACACCATCGCCAGCATAATCGAACTGTCCGAGGGCAAGGCGTTTGAATTCCAACGGCTGCACGGCATGGGCGAAGATCTGTACGCGCTCATCACGCCCAAAGACAAGCTGGGCATTCCCACGCGGGTGTACGCGCCGATCGGCTCGCACGCCGATCTGTTGCCGTATTTGGTGCGCCGCTTATTGGAAAACGGCGCCAACACCAGTTTTGTGAATCGCATTGTGGATGAACGGTTGCCGGTGGAGCGGATCGTTCAAGACCCCATCGCGTCGATTCGTTTAAACCCAACGCCTCATCCCAAAATCCCCAAACCTCGCGATTGTTTGGGCGCGAACCGCAAAAACCCAACCGCTCAACTGTTAGCCGATCTTGCCGTGTGGCAGTCATTGGAATCTCATATGAACGACTCGTTTTTAAACCAATCCCTGGAAGCCTATCCCTTGCTGGCGGACGGCTCGGTGGCCAAGTCCTCGACGCAACGGACCATCCTCAATCCCGCCAATCGCCGCGAGGTGGTGGGGACGGTGTGGGAGGCCAATGACGCGCAAGCGCGCTCGGCCTTAACCGAAGCGAGCGCGGCGTTCAGTGAGTTTGAAGCGCTTCCGGTGAGCGTGCGGGCGCAGTTTTTACGCAACGCCGCCGACGCCATGGAGGCGGACCCGCGCTTTTGGGAAGCGCTGTTGATTAAAGAGGCCGGCAAGACCTTATCGGATGCCCAAGGGGAATGGCGAGAAGCGATTGATTTTTTGCGTTACTACGCCGATTTGGGCGAAGCGCAAATGGCCAAACCCACCGTGTTGCCGGCGCCGACGGGCGAATCCAATGAGCTCAAGCTGCGCGGGCGAGGGGTGTTTGTTTGCATCAGCCCCTGGAACTTTCCGCTGGCGATCTTCATCGGTCAAGTGAGTGCTGCTTTGGTGGCGGGCAACGCGGTGATCGCCAAACCGGCCGAGCAGACGCCCTTGGTGGCGTTTAAAGCGGTGCAGTTATTACACGAGGCGGGGGTGCCCACCAACGCCTTACAGTTCTTGCCCGGCGACGGACAACGATTGGGTCAGGTGTTGTTAAACGACCCCGCGGTGGCGGGCGTGGCGTTCACCGGTTCCAATGAGACCGCGTCGATTATTTCCAGAACCCTGGCCAATCGCCCAGGTCCCCTGGCCAGCTTCATTGCGGAGACCGGTGGTCTGAACGTGATGATTGTGGACAGCTCGGCCTTGCCCGAACAAGTGGTTCAGGACGCGGTGACCTCGGCGTTTGGGAGCGCGGGGCAGCGCTGCTCGGCGTTGCGCATTTTGTGCGTCCAAGCCGACATCGCCGATCGCGTCATCGAACTGCTCACCGGCGTGATGGATGAACTGAAGATTGGGGATCCCGCCCACATGGACACCGACATCGGTCCCGTGATCGATGGCGAGGCGCTGGCCCATTTGGAGCAACACGTAACAAACCTCAAGGCTCAGGTGGTGCATCGTTGCGCCTTGCCGGCGCAGGCGCACGAGGGCGGGTTCTGTGCACCGACCTTAATTGAAATTCAAAAAATCTCTGAGCTCAAGCGCGAAGTCTTTGGACCCATTTTGCACGTGTATCGATACCAAGCGACGGATCTGGAGTCGGTGCTCAAAGAGGTGGAGGCCACGGGATATGGGCTGACCTTGGGGATTCATTCGCGCATCGAAAGCACCATTGATTGGATTGCCCGCAAAGTGCGCGTGGGCAACGTCTACGTCAATCGCAACATGATCGGTGCGGTGGTCGGCGTTCAACCCTTTGGTGGCATGGGCTTGAGTGGCACCGGACCCAAAGCCGGCGGGCCTCATTACTTGAGTCGCTTTGTGACCGAGCAAACCCTGACCGTGAACACCGTCGCGGTGGGCGGCAACGCGAGTTTGTTGACCATTGAAGAGGATTGATTCGGCCCGTTGGGCGCCAGCGATGCCCCACACGGGGCTCGCTGGGCTCGTTAATGGGGTTTGAGCAATTTCACTTTTTCAAAACAGCCCTTCATCGCGTTGACCCAGTGATCCAAATCCGCCTGCACCAATAAGCCGTAGGCGGGTTCAAATTCCCCCAATTCATCGTCGTCGCAGACCCAGTTGGCCAAGCGGCTGATGCCCGGGTTGTGGCCGACGATCACAATGGTTTGGCACGCGTCGGGCAAATGGCGCAACACTTCGATTAAGGTAGCGCGATCGCCGTCGTAAATGCGCTCCTCGTAACAGAGCTTTAAACGCGACAAACTCAGTCCCTGCAAAATCGCCCGCGCCGTACTTTGCGTGCGCATCGCGGGACTGGAGATAATCTGATCGACCTCGAGGTTCAATCCGGCGACCAATTTGGCCAGCCGCGCCGCGTCTTTCATGCCGCGCTCGTCCAAACGGCGTTCGATGTCGCCGTGACTGGGGCTTTGCTTTTCCGCGTGGGCGTGTCGAACCAATAATAAGCGTCGCATAACCATCCTTTAAATCAGCACCCCAAACCGGCCGTCTTGACAGCGCACCTCAAACCGCCGGATGGGTTCATAGGCCGGTGGGCATAAGGCGTCGCCGGTTTTCAGACAAAACTTCGCGCCGTGACGTGGACAGACGATCGCGCCGTCTTCAAGCTCACCGCCCACGAGGCCTTCGTCGTCGTGGGAGCAGCGGTTTTCAAGCGCGTACAGATCATCGCCCACGCGCACCACCACAATGTCCCAAGCGCCAGCGCGGTAGGGTTTGGGCTGCCCGGGCGACAGCGCGTTTAAGGCGTCGAGTTCAACGTACTGGCTCACAGCATGCCCGTTTGCAATCGAGCCGCTTCGCTCATCATCTCACGGCTCCACGGTGGATCGAACACCAGTTCCACGTTGGCAACCACCAAGGTGGGGATCTGTTCCAATTTGTCTTTGGCGTCTTGCAAAAGCACGTCGCCCATGCCACACCCCGGTGCGGTGAGCGTAATTTTGACGTCGGCAAAGCGTGCGCCGTCTTCACGGCGTTTGATTTCGCATTCGTACACCAAACCCAAATCCACGATGTTGACGGGGATCTCCGGGTCGTAACAGGTTTTTAATTGCGACCACGCCATTTCCAACACGTCCTCGTCGGTGGCGTCGGGTGGCAAATCGATCGGTTGCGGCGGGGTTTTGCCAATGGCGTCGGCGTCGGCGCCTTGCACGCGAAACAAATTGCCTTCGACGTACACGGTAAAGCTGCCGCCCAGCGCTTGGGTGATGTACCCCACACTGCCGGTGCGCAATTTGACCTCGATGCCCGCCGGCACCAAGACGGCTTTGACGTCGCGACTGACCACAAACGGTTCTCGTTCGGAATGACGCATGTTCAACTCTTATTCGGTCTTAATGGTGGAGTTTTCGCCACTCAAGGCCTGGCGCAAGGTGTGCCAAGCTAAAGTGGCGCACTTGACGCGCGCCGGATACTCCGCCACACCGGAGAGGGCGGCGAGTTTTCCCAATGCGGCGGGCGCTTCGGATTGGGCGTGGGTCAACAGATGATGGACGGCGTTGTAAAGGTCTTCAATCTCCGCCACCGTTTTGCCTTTGACGGCTTCCGTCATCAGCGAGGCCGAGGCGGTTGAAATCGCGCAGCCCGTGCCCTCAAAGCGCACCTCGTCGAGGCGATCGTCGTGCACTTTGCAGCTGATGATCAACTGATCACCGCACAAGGGGTTGTGCCCTTGCGCAATCAACGCCGGTGGCGGCAAGGCCCCCGTGTTGCGAGGGTTTTTGTTGTGATCCAAGATCACTTCGCGGTAGAGGTTTTTTAAATCCATCGTGCCAATCCTGTGCCCTATTCAAACAATGCAATGGTTTTTTCAATCGCCACTGCCAGCGCTTCAACCTCGTCTTCGGTGTTGTAAAACGCAAAACTGGCCCGCGCCGTCGCAGGCACTTTGAAATAATCGATCGCCGGTTGAGCGCAGTGGTGGCCGGTGCGAATCGCCACGCCTTCCTCGTTCAAGATGGTGCCAATGTCGTGGGGGTGAATGCCGTCGATCACAAACGACAGGACGCTGGCTTTGCGCGCGGCCGTACCGAGGATGCGAAGCTTTGGGATCGCACTCAGACGCTGGGTGGCCAGCGCCAGCAAATGCTGCTCCCAGGGGAGAATGCGCTCAAACCCCAGCCCTTCCACATAGTCAATCGCGGCGGCGAGCCCGACCGCACCGGACATGTGGGGGGTGCCCGCTTCCAAGCGGTACGGCAGTTCGTTGTAGATGGTTTTTTCAAAGCTCACCGACAGGATCATGTCGCCGCCGCCTTGCCACGGGGGTAGGGCGTTGAGCCGATCGCGCTTTCCGTACAACACCCCCAAGCCATCTGGCCCATAGAGTTTGTGGGCGGAGAAGGCTAAAAAATCACAGTCCAGCGCTTGCACGTCGATGGGTTGATGCCCAATCGCTTGGGCGGCGTCCAACAGCACGGGCACGCCTTTGGCTCTCGCCATTCGAATGAGGTCGTGGACCGGCACAATTGTGCCCAAGGCGTTTGAGATCATGGTCACGGCGAGCAATTTGGTGCGCTCGGTGATCAACGCCGCCGCGGCGTTCAGATCCAGCTCGCCGCGCTCGGTCATGGGGATTACTTTGAGGATCACGCCGTGGGACTCTCGGAGCATTTGCCAGGGGACGATGTTGGCGTGATGTTCTAAATGACTGATCACAATCTCATCGCCCGCCGTTAACAAGCGACCAAAGGTTTGCGCGATGAGGTTGATGCTCTCGGTCGTGCCTTTGGTGAAAATCACTTCGTCGCTGGAGCGCGCGTTGATGAAGCGACGCACGCGCTCGCGCGCGCCTTCGTAGGCGTCGGTGGCGCGCTGCGAGAGGGTGTGCACGCCACGGTGCACATTGGCGTGGGTGGTCAGGGCGTAGTGCCGCTCGGCCTCCACAACCGCCAGCGGTCGCTGCGTCGAGGCGCCATTGTCGAGGTAGACCAAGGGCTTGCCATTGATCGTCGAGTCTAAGATCGGGAAGTCGGCCCGACGGGCCCGCATGGTGTGGCGTAATTCACTGATGTTCATGATGCGCTCACCGAGCGGAATAGGCAGTCATCGATGAACGAGGACAGCTCGTTGGTTAACGTCGACGGCAAGGCTTGATGCCAGAAGGCGCGTTGCAGCAACAACTGCGCTTGCGCCTGCGACAGGCCGCGCGAGCGCAAATAAAACGCCATCTGGGGATCCAGGCTGCCGACGGTGGCGCCGTGAGAGGCTTTGACGTCGTGGTTGAAAATTTCCAAGATGGGGCGTGCGTGGATTTGGGCGGACTCATCGATCAACAAATGCCGGCTGGACTGAGTCGAGGCGGATTGCGCGGCAAAGGGCTTGATGTGAACCACGCTTTGATCCGAGCCTTTGCCGTTTTCAAAACCCAGCCCGCGGGTCAGCTGGGAGGAGTGGGTGTGTTTGACGTGGTGCACGGCTTGGGTGTAGTGATGCACGTGCCGCTGATCCGACACCGCCAGCAACGCACGCACGTTGGCCGAGGCCTCGGCGCCTAATAAGTGCACGTCGCGTCGGGTCCGATTGATCCACCCGGCGGCGTCCAATTGAAATTGCTGCAATGTGGCGTTGTGGTGCACCTCGGCGATGTGATGGTCGAGGTTCAGCGTCGTGGCGCCGTGCGCGTTCACGACGATCGAATCCACCACGCTGTTTTCATGCAGGTGCAACACGGTTTGCGCTAAGTTCACCGCCGCATCGGCGTGATTGAGTTGCACCAGCGTGCAGCGCGAACGGGCGCCGACGTTGATGTCGATGCGCGTTTGGTGGTGATGGTTCAACACCACAATGGGCGCCGGCACCGCTCGGTCTGGCGCAATGGTGATGTCCACCACCGTCGGTTGAACGCATTCGAGGGTTAGGCTCAAATGCTCATCCGCACTCAAGCAGGGGCTCGGTTCGGAGGATAAACGCGGTTTGACGGTGCCCTCGGTGCGCGTTTTAATTGAGATGCCCGCTTCAATGACCAACTCCTGAGCCGTGGCGCGCGCAACATCGATGAGGATGGGATTGGGCAGGGCGGCGAGCAAGGACTCAAACACGTCCGTGGCAGCGCTTGCGGCCGGTTCGATGCGCGCGGCGCTGAAGGCCCGCTGCAAATCGCGTTTGGCAAGGGTCTCAAAGCCGGTCATTTTGTCTTTCGGCCAAATGAGATTGACCCAGTGCTGTGGGTCGTGTTGGGTGTGGCGCAGCTGCGTTAAAAACTGCGCCGCCGCTTGGGTTCGGGTGGTCATGATTCCAGAACCCAGTCGTACCCTTTGGCCTCCAGTTCACGCGCTAAGGAGGCGTCCCCGGAGCGCACGATTTTGCCATTGGCCAACACGTGCACGTAGTCTGGAACGATGTAATCCAACAGCCGCTGATAATGGGTCACCAACACAATCGAACGCTCCGGGGAGCGGGCGTAATTGACGCCTTGCGCCACCACTTTGAGCGCGTCGATATCCAGGCCCGAGTCGGTTTCATCCAAGAGCGCTAGGGTTGGCTCCAGGACCAACATTTGTAAAATTTCGTTGCGTTTTTTCTCGCCACCCGAGAAGCCTTCGTTCACACCACGGTGCAAGAAGGCCTCATCCATTTTCATCCGGCTGGTGTGCTGTTTGACCAGAGTTAAAAAATCAAACGCGTCCACTTCGGGCAAGCCGCGTTGCTTGCGTCGGGCGTTGAGCGCCGCTTTGAGCAAATACACGTTCGATACCCCGGGAATTTCGATCGGATATTGGAATCCCAAAAACAATCCCGCGCAGGCGCGTTCTTCGATGCTCAAGCCCAGCAGGTCACGCCCCAGATAGTTGACTGAACCAGCCGTCACCTCATAATCCGCCTTGCCCGCCAGCAGTTGCGACAGCGAGCTTTTGCCCGCGCCGTTGGGGCCCATGATGGCGTGTACTTCGCCCAAACCAATGCGCAGCGACAGCCCATTGAGCACGGGCTTCTGGGCGACGTTGGCGTGTAAATTTTCGATCGTTAAACAGTCCGTCATGGTCATCCTAAGGGTTGGCGAGGTCGGGGGGTTAGCCCACCGATCCTTCTAAAGTAACCGCGAGTAAATTTTGAGCCTCCACCGCAAATTCCATCGGCAGCTCGTTGAAGACGTTTTTGCAAAAGCCATTCACGATGAGGTTGGTGGCATCCTCGGCGCTCAAGCCCCGTTGTTGGCAATAAAACAATTGGTCTTCCCCAATTTTGGACGTGCTGGCTTCGTGTTCCACGGTGGCGGAGGTGTTTTTAACGTCGACCACCGGATAGGTGTGCGCGGCGGCGTGTTCGCCCATCAATAAGGAGTCGCATTGGGTGAAATTGCGCGCGCCGTGCGCGCTTTTGGCGATCGTCACCAGACCCCGATAGCTCTGCGAGGCCTTGCCGGCGGCAATGCCTTTGGAGACGATGGTGCTCTTGGTGCGCTGGCCTAAGTGAATCATCTTCGTGCCGGTGTCGGCCTGCTGGTGGTGATTGGCGACGGCCACGGAATAAAACTCGCCGACCGAGTCATCGCCCTTCAACACGCACGAGGGGTATTTCCAAGTGATCGCCGACCCGGTCTCGACTTGCGTCCACGAGATTTTAGAGCGCTCGCCGCGGCACTCGCCGCGTTTGGTCACAAAGTTGTAAATGCCGCCGACGCCGTTTTCATCGCCGGGATACCAATTTTGAACCGTGGAGTATTTGATCGACGCGTCGCGCTCGGCAATCAATTCCACGACGGCGGCGTGCAATTGGTTTTCATCGCGCATGGGCGCGGTGCAGCCTTCCAAATAACTGACGTTTGCGCCCTCGTCGGCGATGATGAGGGTGCGTTCAAACTGCCCGGTGTTGGCGGCGTTGATTCGAAAATAGGTGGACAACTCCATCGGGCATCGCACCCCTTTGGGGATGTAGACAAAGGAGCCATCGGTGAACACGGCCGAATTTAAGGCGGCAAAGAAATTGTCGCCAATCGGCACCACGGAGCCCAAATAACGCTCCAACAATTCGGGGTGTGTTTTGACCGCCTCGGAGAAGGGGCAAAACACCACGCCCGCTTTGGACAGGCGATCTTTAAAGGTGGTGGCCACCGACACCGAATCGAATACCGCATCCACCGCAACGCCGGCCAAGCGGGCGCGTTCGTGCAGGGGAACGCCCAGCTTCTCGTAGGTGGCCAACAGTTTGGGATCCACGTCGTCCAAACTTTTGGGCCCATCGGTTTTGACTTTGGGCGCGGAGTAGTACGAGATGGCCTGATAATCGATGGGGGCGTAGTCCAACGCCGCCCAATGCGGCTCGGTCATCGTTTTCCATTTGGCGAAGGCTTTGAGCCTAAAATCCAGCAAAAATTGCGGTTCGCCTTTTTTTTGCGAAATCGTTCGGATGACGTGCTCGTCTAATCCCGGTGGGAGGGTGTCCGATTCGATGTCGGTGATAAAGCCGTGCTCGTAGCGTTTGGCAATCACACTGTCTAAGGTTTGATCGCTCATGGTTGCACCCGTCGTTGTGGTCGCTCGCCTAAGGAGACCCACAAGGGGGGATGGGACGGCGTGGTGGGGTTGGCGAGTTCCTGTAAGGATATGCCTTCTAAGGTTTGCCGAATCTTCTGATGGACGCGCTGCCAGCTGTGCCCCACCTGACAATCCGACTCGCGATCGCAGGCGCCGGCCGCACAGTCGGTGAGGCCCTGTGGGCCTTCGACGGCGTCGATGATGTCGGCGGCACTGATTTGATCGGCCGAGCGAGCCAATTCATAGCCGCCCAACGCGCCACGAGCGGAGTGCACCAGTCCCGCCTGTTGTAGAGATTTCATGATTTTAGCCACCGTGGGAGCGGTGATTTGAGTTTTTTGCGCCAAGGCTTGAACGTTGAAGAGCTTGCCGTCTTCCACGCTTAACCGCGCCAATAAAACGGTCGCGTAGTCGGTTAACTTGCTGATTTTGAGCATAACTCAGGGCCTTGTTCAGTACAGGACTATTTTAGTCCTATTTATAGGTTTTGTCCAGATGTGGCCCTCGGAACTTTGCCGATGGGGGGTGGTCTGTAGAGCATGCAACCGACGAGTGCGTCGGAAAACCCAATCTGGCGCAACATGACTTATGAGTCATGTTGGCAGCGATATTACGTTGCGATGATGCCCATCGGGTAAAATGGCACCCTGGAGCGATTGCCCCCAACGAGTAAGGAAGAGCGTGAGCGGGATTATTGAATTACGTGGGGTGGATTACAGTGTGAGGGGCCACGCGGTCTTTCAAAACCTCACCCTCAGCATCGCGCCTCATCAGGTCAACGCCATCATGGGCCCGTCTGGGACGGGCAAAACCACCCTGTTAAAACTCATCACCGGCCAAATCCACCCCGATCGTGGGGAGGTTTGGGTGAATGGGCAAAACTTAAGATCGCTGAGCTTGAAAGCCTTGTACGCGCTGCGGCTCAAAATGGGCTATTTGTTTCAAAACGGCGCCTTGTTAACCGATTTAAACGTCTTCGAAAACGTCGCCTTCCCTTTGCGCGAGCACGAGCACCTGGACGAGCGCGCCTTGGTGCGCTCGGTGTTGACCACGCTGGAGGCGGTGGGGCTGCGCGGAGCGGCGGATCTGAAACCCTCGGAACTGTCCGGGGGCATGGCGCGGCGCGTGGCCTTGGCGCGGGCGCTCATTTGTAAGCCCATGATCTTGCTCTACGACGAGCCTTTTGCCGGATTAGACCCCATCGCGCTGGGCGTGGTGTTGCGCTTGATTCGATCGACCAACGATGAACTCAAGATCACCAGCGTGGTCGTGTCCCACGATGTGCATGAAATCGAAAAGTTAGCCGATCACGTCGCCATCTTGGCCGACGGCCAGGTCGCCGCACAAGGCACGCCGCAGGCCTTGACCCAATCTCAAAATCCCTTGATCAAACAGTTCTTAAGCGGTTCGCCCGACGGTCCGGTGTCGTTTCATTACCAGGCGCCGCCGCTCGAGCAGCACATTCAAGACTGGATGGCCTCATGAACATCACCCTGGGCATTCGTCGCGTTGGGCAGTGGAGCTTGTTCAGTGTTGCGCTGTTGGCGCGCAGCGCCGTGGTCCTCAAACGCCCCCGCTTGTTGATCGAGCAAATCTACAACTGCGGCGCGCGCTCGTTGATCATCGTCATGTTGAGCGGCTTGTTTGTGGGCATGGTGTTGGGTTTGCAGGGCTACGATTTGCTGCGTCGCTTTGGCTCCACCGAGTCCTTGGGCACCGCCGTGGCGCTGGGCTTGTTGCGTGAACTCGGTCCGGTGGTGACGGCCTTGTTGTTTGCGGGCAGAGCGGGGACCGCCCTGACCTCGGAGATTGGTCTGATGGCCGCCACCGATCAACTGGTGGCGATGGACATGATGGCGGTGGATCCGCTGCGGCGCGTTGGCGCCCCGCGGTTGTGGGGCAGCGTGATCGCTATGCCCTTGCTGGCGGCGGTGTTTGCGGTCTTGGGGCTCACCGGCGCGCACGTGATTGGCGTCAGTCTCATGGGCGTGGACGCGGGGCAGTTTTGGTCGCAAATGCGCGCCAGCGTAGAACTCAAGGATGTGGTCGAAGGCATCGTCAAGAGCATTTTGTTTGGCACCGCGCTGGGCTTGATTGCGGTCTTTGAAGGGTTTCAGAGTGAGCCCACGCCCGAAGGGGTGGGACAGGCGACCACCCGAACGGTGGTGGTGTCGTCCATTGCGGTTTTGGCAATCGATTATTTGGTCACGGCCGTGTTGTTGTGAGGAAAAAATGATGAAATCACGTCAAGCAGTAGAGTGGACGACGGGCCTGTTTGTGGTATTGGGCTTCGCGGCAATCTTTTTTTTGGTCACCCAAGTGACCGGGCAGGGGCTTAAAGTAAACCAGTCGACGTATTCGTTGACGGCACTTTTTGACAACGTCGGTGGGCTGAAAGTGGGCGCACCGGTGTCGATGTCGGGGGTTACCGTTGGCCGCGTACAAAGCATTCGCTACGATCAAAAGCGCGCCAAAGCGGTGGTGGTGTTGGCGGTGGATCAGCAGTTCAATCAAATCCCCAACGATTCGGACGTCGCCATTTACACCGCGGGGCTGTTGGGCGGCAATTACGTCGGCATAACGGCCGGCGCCAGCGACGTGGTTTTTAAAAACAACGATCAAATTGAACTCACGCAATCGGCGATTGTGTTGGAGAATTTGATCAGCAAATTTTTATTTGAGAAAGCCAAAGACGGCACCGCCAAGCCGTAGGGGGCGAGGGGTTGCTGCGGCGGTTTGGGATCGGAAGTTTTATGCAAGGAACGGTTATGCGATTGACAGCGGGTTGGCGTCGAGTGTGGGTAGGCCTTGGTTGCGGTGTGGCCTTGTTGTGCCTCGGTGGCCAAAGTGCCGCGGACGTCGTGCCGGCGGCCGCCAAGATGAGCGCGGATGAAACCATGCAAAGCGTCTCACAAGAGATGTTTAAAGCGCTCGATCAAAATCGTGAGTTGTTTAATAAAAAACCCGAGGCGGTCTATCCCTTGGTCGAGAAGATTTTGATTCCGCATTTTGATCTGCCGTACGCCAGCAAATTGGTGTTGAGTCGCCAATGGTCGCAAACGACGGAGGATCAGCACAACCGCTTCACGCAGTCGCTCAAACACGCCTTGACGCGTTTGTACGGTGCGGCGATCACCGATTTCTCGGCCGATCGGTTGAAGTTCCTGCCCTCGAAAAATGACCCCGCTGCCACCGAGGCGGTGGTGCGCTCCGTCGTCACCCGCGCGTCGGGAACCACCGTTCCGGTGGATTATCGATTGCACCTGGTGAACCAACAGTGGTTGGTGTACGACGTGGTCATCGAAGGGGTCTCGTATGTGCGCAACTACCGCACCGATTTGGGTGCGGAGATTGAGCAAAAAGGCATTGAGGAAGTCATCGATCGCCTCGCCCACGAGGGCGCTAAATAAGTCGGCGCCCAGCCGACGCCGGTGGCGCGCCGCGGGTTTGATTAGGGCGCGCCGTCTTGATCGGGATCTAAGTCGTCCAAGGGCGGCAGTTCATCGGAGTCCCCCGCGGGGTTGCCGCCGTTGCGGTACAGGCGCTTTTGCAGATAGGCGTCGCGCACGCTGCGATACGGGTCAAACGCGTTATCGACCGCGGCATCCGCCGGCAACAACTCGTCGCGGCGATTGATTACGTGCGCCACCGGCAAGCCGACCTTCGAGCCGCCGTTTTTGAGGTGCCAATCCACGCTGGTGAACCGGTCCACGAATTCACTCGGAACGTCGCGCAACACCTCGGGCCCGATGACGGGCAACATCAAATACGGCCCGGGCGGAACGCCGTAGCGGGCGAGCGTTTGACCAAAGTCAGCGGAGTGCGACAGCAAGCCCATGTGGGTCGCCGGATCCCAAAGGCCGGCTAAACCGATCGTGCCATTAACGGCAAAACGCACGGTGTCGTGGATCAAGTCGGCGGCGTCGCCTTGAAGCGCGTCATTGACGATGACGCTGGTGTATCCCAGTTCCGCCAAGACGCCGCCAATCGATCCCCGCACCGGTTGCGGCAGGACGGCGTGATAGGCCTTGGTCACGGGTCGAATCGCGTGATGGTCGACCCATTGATTGAACGCAAATATTTTTCGGTTCGCAGGCTCGAACGGGTCTTGGGGGGATTGCCCAATTCCCACGGGCGAGGCGACGCCGGTGGCGATCGCCATCACGCCGATTAACGCGGTGAGCACACAGCGACGGGAAAGGGATCTTAAATGCGTCATCATCGTCCTCGGTCAGGCGCTTCCGGGGGCAGGGGTTCGCCCCGGTCGAGCGCGGCTTGTGAGCGGGCGGGCAAATACTCGCGCAACTCTTCAATGCGCGCTTTGTAGCGCGCGCGTTGCACCGGCGTCAGCGACGGCGCCGCGAGTGCTTGTCGTAGGGTTTCAATGGCGATGGACAACTCCCCATTCATGAGGTGGTATTCCGCCATGTAGTAATTGGCTTCCGCGCTTTCGCCGGCCGCGGAGGCGGCCAGCGCGATGAATCGCACCTCGGAAGGACTGGGAGGCACGTTGTTGAATAAATCCAACAACACCGCGTGCGCGAGCGTGGGGTCGTTGTCGCGCATCAAGCTTTCGGCGTAGCGAATCGTGACGGGGGGGTTGCGCGGGAATAAATCACGGGCGTGTTTCAATAAGGCGCGCGACTCGGCGAATTGGTGATTGTCCAAGTACGCCTGTCCCAAATCGACCTGATACTCAATGACGTCGGGGTGACGCTCCACCAGCGTATGCAACATCGCAACGGCCTGCTCGGGTTGATGTTCACGCAAAAACGCCAAGGCTCGGCCGTAGTGTCGAATGTCGTTGACCAGGGGGTCTTTAAACTCAATCTCGGGATACACCTCTACGGGATCCGATCCGATGGGCAATTGCATGACTCGCAAACGCTCGCGCGCGAGTCGATAGGCCATGGTGTCCACGGCGCGCACCGTGGGAAATTTAGCCGCGCGGGATTTGGCTTCGGCGACGCGCTCGGTGGAGAGCGGGTGGGTCTGCAGCAACTCGATGATGTGGGCGTTTTCGCCATAGCCACCCTCGTGACGGGCCAGCACATCGAAGAACGACGCCATGGCGTTGGGATCAAAGCCCGCGCTCGCCAGCACGTTGATGCCAATGCGATCGGCTTCAAATTCATCCTCGCGCGAGAAGTTTAATTGTTGTTGGGCGGCCGTGCCTTGGCCGACCACCATGCCGGCCATCGCGGCATCCGGATTGCCCGAGGTGGCGCCGATTAAAATCGCGGCAAGCAAGGCCGCCGTGGACGCCAAGCTCGCGCGGCGTTGGTTTAACACCCCGCGCACCGCGTGCCGTTGCGTCACGTGGCTGATTTCGTGGGCAAGAACGCCGGCCAATTCGCTTTCACTGCGGGTGGCTAATAACAGGCCCGCGTTGACGCAAATAAATCCACCGGGCAAGGCAAAGGCGTTGATCGAGCCGTCGCGCACCATGTAAAAATGAAACACCCGATTGCCTTCCTGGGCGTGCGCGGCGAGTTTGGAGCCGATGTCTTGAATGTATTGATTGAGCACCGGATCGTCGACGAGTTCACCGCCGTCGCGCAGTTGGCGCATGATCATCGAGCCGACTTGGTATTCCTCACTGTTGGTCAAGACCGCGTCGGCGGGCGTGCCGATGTCGGGCAGTTCCGGATTGGGCGAACCGGCGGTCACGGGCGAGGCTTGCGCGAATTGCAAGCCCACCAGCGTGATGAGCAGGCAGCCTAGGGTGGTGATCCAGCGGTTGGGCAGTAATGTCATGGGCGTCAGACTCAGAACGGGCCTCAAAGTTTCCAGTTACAGGGAATCGGACGCAAAATCAGCCAAGCGCGAGCGCTCGCCGCGAACTAAGGTCAGATGACCAGCAAACGGCCAGCCGCGGAAGCGGTTGACGACGTAGGTTAATCCGCAGGTGGTTTCGGTGAGGTAGGGCGTGTCGATTTGCGCAATGTTGCCCAAACACACGATTTTCGTGCCCGGACCGGCGCGCGTGATCAGCGCTTTCATTTGCTTGGGCGTGAGGTTCTGCGCCTCATCCAGAATGATGTATCGATTTAAAAAGGTCCGGCCACGCATGAAGTTGAGGCTGCGAATTTTGATGCGTTGACGTAACAAATCCTGCGTCGCGGCTCGCCCCCAACTGCCCCCGTCCTCGCCGTGGGTGAGCACCTCCAGATTGTCCATGAGCGCGCCCATCCACGGTTCCATTTTTTCCTCTTCCGTGCCCGGCAGAAATCCGATGTCTTCGCCCAAGGGCACGGTGACTCGGGTCATGATGATTTCGGTGTAGCGCCGGGTGTCGAGGGTTTGCGCCAATCCCGCGGCCAAGGCCAACAAGGTTTTGCCCGTGCCAGCAACCCCCAACAGCGTCACGAAATCGATGTTCGGATTCATCAACAAATTGAGCGCAAAGTTCTGTTCGCGATTGCGCGCCGTGATGCCCCACACCGCGTGCCGTTCCGTTCGGTAATCGTCCACCAATTCCATGGTGACGGTGTTGTTCTTGACCGCCGTGACGCGCGCTTCGATGCCTTGCGGGGTGTCTTCATAGACCATCAAATTGGGCGACCACTGCAGCAGGTCGTCGCCCGTGATTTCATACAGCGTGCGGCTTTGCTCTTTCCACGAGCGCATGTGCTCCCCGTGCCGCTCCCAGAACTGGGCATCGACCGCTTGCGTGCCGGTCGGCAGCAAGTCGGCGTCTTCGATGGTTTGATCGGAGAAATAATCTTCGGCGTGCACGCCCACGATGGCCGCTTTGATGCGCAGGTTGATGTCCTTCGACACCAAGGTCACTTCAACATCGGGCTTGGATACTTTCAGCGCCAGCGTTTGCGTGAGAATTTCATTGTCGGCGCCCGACCCCGGCAGCTCGGGCAATTTCATGTCGAGTTTTTTGGTTTGGAAGAACAAATGCCCCGCGCTGTTCGAACGGCGGCCATTGCTCATCGTCGGCAGCGGCAAACCCTGATCGATGGTTTGCGCGCTGGCGTTTTTCATGATCTCGTCTAAGAATCGACTGACCTGTCGCACGTTCCGAGCCGACTCCGATACGCCTTTCTTGCCCGCATCCAGCTCCTCCAGCACGATCATGGGGATGTAGATGTCGTGTTCATCAAAGCGAAAAATCGCGGTCGGGTCGTGCATTAAGACGTTGGTGTCTAACACGAACAGTTTACGCAACGCTTGGGGTTTTGCCATGATGGGATCCTGTCGTTAAAACCTGATTGAATCGCAGCTCGGTTAAAGTTCCATGACGGCGTCCAACACCGCTTGGGCGTGACCCGGAACTTTCACTTTGCGCCACTCGGCGCGCAACACGCCCTCGGCGTCAATCAAAAACGTCGAGCGTTCGATGCCCATATAGCGCCGTCCGTACATGCTTTTTTCAACCCACACGCCGAAGGATTGCGCGAGTTGTTTTTCTTCATCGGCAATCAAGGCAAACGGAAACCCATGTTTTTTGGTGAACTTGTCGTGGGCCGCGATGGAGTCGGGGGAGACGCCGACGATCACGGCGTTGAGCTTTTTAAAGCGCGCGTGCAAGGCTTTAAAATCCAGGCCTTCTTGCGTGCAGCCGGAGGTGTCGTCTTTGGGGTAAAAGTACAACACGACCGTGGAACCGAGCAGGTCTTTAAAGCTGCTCAGCGCGTGCGTGCTGACAAAACGCGCGTTTTTAATCTTGCGGCCCAGGGCCGGCGTCGCTTGGCTTGAGGGGGTGGATTGGGGGCTCATGGAATCCTCCGTAAACGCACATTGTTAACATCGTGTAAACCCGCTCCAGGCCAGTGGACTGGCCACCCCGACCCACGGCACCGGGATCGAGGCGCCGGCACGGTCGGCGCGGATGCGATCACGCCCACCTCGGGAGCGGGATTACAGTTTATAAGGCTCTAAAATGGAATCGAGATTCAACTGATCGCAAAAATCCATAAACTCTTCGCGCAGCACGCCCAGGTGAATTCGGCTGGGCACGTTGATGACCAAGCGCACACTGAACATTTCCGCACCCGTGTGGGCCGCGGCGTAGCTTTTGGTGTCCAGTTCGGCGATGTCCACGCCGCGCGCGGAGAAAAATCCCGACACCGCCGAGACGATGCCGGTTTGGTCGAGGCAGATGATGTCGACGCTGTAGGGCAACATGTCCTTGCGCGGGGCACGGGCCTCGGTGCGGCGAAGGTCTAAGGCCACGCCGCTGGCTTCGGCGACTTTTTTAAGTTCGGATTCGATCTTAGCGATGGAGTGCCAATTGCCGCCCACCAGCAGCGCCATGGAAAACTCAGAACCCAGGGCCGCCATGTGGCTTTCGATCACATTGCCTCCGCAGTCGGTGATCACTTGGGTCAGATCGTGGACCATGCCCGTTCGGTCGGAACCCAACGCGGTGATCGCAATCAGTTGTTTCATGATTTTTTCCTTCAACAGGCTGCTATTTTATCAAGTAATCGCTTACGATGTCGGGTGAGAAGGGCACGTCAATTGGCAAGGCGCGCGTGCCCCATTGCCTGGAAGATAAAGGGAATCAGAATGGAGTGTGCAGGAAGTCTGGTGGCCGTCGTGACCCCGATGGAGGCCGATGGCGAAATTGATTGGATGGCGTGGGACGCCCTCATTGATTGGCATCTGTCCGAGGGCACGAATGGCATTGTCGTGGTGGGAACCACCGGCGAATCGCCGACGGTGACCTTGGAGGAATCCGTGGAGTTGGTCGCCAAAGCGGTGGAACGCGTGGCCGGGCGCATCCCCGTGATCGCCGGCGCCGGGACGCACGCCACCGCCTCCAGCATCGAGCGCGCTCGGGTCCTGTCGGAGGCCGGAGCGGACGCGTTATTGATGGTAACGCCTTACTACAACAAACCACCGCAAGCTGGTCTAATTAAACATTTTTTAAGCGTCGCCGACGCGGTGTCGACTCCCATCATTTTATACAACGTTCCGGGCCGGACCGGCGTCGATATGCTGCCGAAGACGGTGGCGGAAATCGCCGCTCACCCGCGCGTGGTGGCGATCAAGGAAGCGGTGGCGGGGGCCGAGCGCGTGCGCGACATTCTGGCCTTGGCGCCGGGCTTTACCGTGTTGTCGGGAGACGATCCGACCTTTGTGGACGCGATGCACGCCGGTGCGCGCGGCGTCATCTCCGTGACCGCGAACGTGGCGCCTGCGCCGATGCAGAGCATTGCGGCGGCGGCGTTGCAGGGCGATTGGGAGACGGCGCGCCGATTGGATGCGAGTTTGGCGGAACTCCACCAAGGACTGTTTGTCGAACCCAATCCCATTCCAGCGAAAGCCGCATTGAAGATGATGGGTAAAATCGAAGGCGGGGTGCGCTTACCACTGGTGGAATTATCGGCAGCAGCCGAAGCGCCGTTACGGCAAATCTTAAAAGCGGCGGGAGTGTTATGAAGCGAGTGAGCTTAGCGATGGTGGTGTTGGCCGTGGTCGGCTTGGGTGGCTGCAAAAGTTGGCTGCATCGAAAAGACGAGTGCTTAAAACATCAGACCTACGAAGACGCGGCGTCGATTGCCCCTTTGCACGGCAGTGGCGATTTGCCGCCGCCGGCGAATAAGCAGTCCATGAAAATTCCCGAGCTGTCGCAAGGCAACCGTCCCAAGGTGCAGTGTTTGGATGCGCCGCCGAAATACCAAGATGGCGCGGCCCAGGCCAAACCAAAGACCAGCGATCAGTTTCACACCCCAGTGAAACCAGCGGCGTCCGACAAGCCCTAAGTGCGTTGAATTCGGGTTTTGATGGGCTTAAAGTCGGCTCAAACGCCTTCGAAGCGCTCGTTTTAGGCTACAATGCGCGTCTCGCGGAGAGGTGGCCGAGTGGTCGAAGGCGCTGGACTGGAATTCCAGTAATACCTTCATAGGTATTCGTGGGTTCGAATCCCACCCTCTCCGCCA